>Ga0182027_10000153_pt1 | contig 109356 bp, 89 predicted proteins | sample 712E1DmetaG_FD_121300 | JGI IMG/M metagenome (GOLD analysis project Ga0182027, IMG submission 121300) | Permafrost microbial communities from Stordalen Mire, Sweden - 712E1D metaG (Illumina Assembly) | ecosystem: Environmental > Terrestrial > Soil > Wetlands > Permafrost | place: Sweden...
CAAGGAGCCGAAGAAAGTGGGTCTAAACTTTGTCCAGTGCCAACGTTAATACATTTTTGAGAGTCCTCATCCCAACGGAAACCGATTCTAGCACCGCCATTATTACAGACGTGACAGGATGATGAACTACCAACATTTGGAGCGGTTGCACAATATTGTGTTCCCGTATCGCTTGGATAATCACTATAGAATAAACATCCAAGACAGCGGTTGCCGCCTTCACTTAAAAAAGTATTGCAAGTTGGGTAGGTAGTTGTGGAACAACCACCGGGTCTTTTATCGCAATTGTAACCTCCTGCAGGAGGAACAGGCGTGTTCGTTGCTGGAGTTATGATATAAGTTGTCGTGGGAGTACCGTTATTAAATACACAATCATTTGCCGGTAGAGGTCCTCTGTTTCCGGTTAGATTAACGGGCCCATTGCAGTTGGCAACAGGATACACTATTAAGTCAGAGCATTTTCCGTCAGGTCTATTCTGGCAGTCATAAGCAAAAGCTGATTTGACAGAGACAAATAGGAAAAACAGCGAAAAAATTATAAAACTAAGAGCTAAAAGCTTGTGTCTCATAAACTAATCGTACATAAAAATAACTTAATAACGCAAGCCCTATGCAACAAATTTAAAACCTCTGCCTTTAACCGTTTGTAAAAACTTTGGACTGTTCGGATCCTCTTCAATTTTTTTTCTTAATCTAAAAATCAATTGGTCTAAGGCTTGGTTGGTTACTCCTTCGGTAGTAATATTTTCTTTCCAAACGGCAGAGATTATTTGTTCCCGATCTAAGACAGCTCCTTGGTTACCGAGGAAGAAACTTAGAAGTTTGAACTCGGAAGAAGTAAGATTTTCCGATAAGACTTTATCTCCTTTTAAGATTTCATTGGCTTGGGGATTATAAATAATTTTCTCGTTTTCTTTTGGTTTAATGCCTCTTTCTTTGAGATATTGGGAAAGAAGCGGGATTTGAATCTTGTTGTTTTCCACCAAGTCGATATTTTCCAAATAAGGATAGTCTTTTATATCCTTAGTTAAAATCCCGTTTAGGTTTGAGTTTAAAAATACTTGTTCGGAAGGAGTTAAAGAGTTCCACATTCCAAATAAAGCGCTTCGAATAAATTTTTGCTTTAGGAAAAATCCTTCCGGATCTTTTTGATAATTTTCCTGATCATTGGCTAGGATTGCTTCGCAGCATAACCTTACCAAGTTGCCGTGTCCTCCGGTTAGCGCGAAAATTTTATCTAAAATGTTTTTCTCAACTTTTTTGCCGGTGATTTTTTCAAGATAATCAATCCGAAAATCAATTCCGGACTTGTCGCAAAGCGGTAAATAAACAATCCTGCCGGCGACAAATTCGTAAAAATCGGAAAAAAGCAAGGGATCAAGAATATCTTCCAACGGCCTACTTAAAGAGAAAACAATGGAAAAACGGTACTTGGCCCGGTTTCTTAGAACCCTTAGGTCGGCAAAAAATTCGCTGGTCAATACCGGAATATATTCTTCGAATCTATCAAAAAGCAAAATCAAATGCAAATTTTTTTCAATCGCCAAGTAGTCAACCGCTTTCTTTAGGCCCTGAAACAAAACCAGCTCATCTTGGCCTTTTAAATTTTCTTTAAAAATTTTATTTAGGGCAATGTAATCCTTTTCCAAACCCCGTTCTTTTAATGAATCCAAAATTCCCAGGAAAGCAAATTTTAAAGTGTCTAAAAGATTACGCTTACGGATTTCGGAAAAATTTAAAAGCACAAAATGGTATTTGTTTTGTTCTTCACCCAAGTGTTTGATTCGAACGTTACGGTTATAAGTTAAAAGACCTAAAATATTGGACCGGCCGGTGCCCGGAATTCCCACTACCTGGCAGGAGTTTCCTTCTTTAACAAACTCCAAAATCTTTTCAATCTCCGGAAACCTGGCGGTATCCGGGTATAACGAATCAAAACGTTCGGTCATGATAATAACATTGTAATTTCTTTGTAAGGCAATTATCAAGCGGGGAAGGGCTTTAAGGGTTAAACTGCGCTTGATATGAAAAACGAACGCGAGGAAGAAAAGGAGCAAAACAAACAATTAAGTGCGCAAGAAAGGTTGACAACTCCGCCTGATTCTTCTAATCTGAAAAGAGAAGGAACTATATTTATGAGCGATAAAGACAGTGAAGATTTGCCGCAAGATACTGGTCAAGGGCCAGATGTACAGCCAGCACCAATTATATCTCCGGAACCTCCCAGAAGAAGACCGGAAAGAATGACCCCATTAGAGGTAGCTAGACGCTTGGAAAACTTAAAAGGAAAACAAGTGAGGTTAGAGGAAAAAGAAATCGATGAGGGCCCAGAGCTAGCAGGGGAACTAACAAGCATCGTCAGCCATTATCGTATTGAAGGACTTGATTCGGATAAAGATATAACAAGAAAAGGCGTTGAAGGAGATATCCCTCGCGAGACATTGAGAGAGCATCTCGTGGGCAGCGGATCGTTTAGAAATGCTTTAAGGGAAAGTGGTTATTCCGAAGAAAGAGTTGCTTACTATTTGGATCAAAATCATTTTGATGAATTGATGGGGCATTTAGACTCAAGGCTCGGTGAAGAAGAAGCGAAGCGCCAGGCCAGAGCTGAAAAATATCAGCCAGTAGAGTCGGATAGGCAAAGAGTCAGTAGTGCGAGAGCAGAAATGCTAAGAAGAGCGAATAAGGATTATGCGCCCATACAACCACCTCCAGATGCAGACGAGGAGACAATAAAAAGTATTGAGGAGGGGAATAAAGAGAGAGAAAGAATGCGAAAACTATTTATAGATGGATTTATGTCTAAAGAAAAATCAATGGAGATTGGCGGATCTGGAATGCCTGAGTCCTTAGAGGATTTGGCAGGACTGATTATGAAAAGGGAGTCAACCAGATGGAGAACAAAGGAAATGGGGGGAACCGATGAAAGTTTACCTTTGCTGGATAAAAATGGAAAAATTAATAAAGAAAATTTCATGCAGTGGGTAAGAAGCAGAATGTTTGCCGTTCATGATTTTAACCCAACTTCCGAGGTCAATTTTTTCGGCGATGAAGGAATGGGAGTTAAAACCGACTACCGCGTTATCAGTTTTTACGAAATTGTCTTTACCAGAAGCTTTTGGCTGGAAAGGAAAATTGTTGATGGAAAAGAAGTACTGGAAAAAGATGATGACAATGAAGCCTTAAGGGACCAATTATTAACGGAAGTATTTTTATTCGGCATGATGCGAAACGGAGATTTGGCTTACAAAAACAATCGCTTTAGCGGAGAAAAAATGCCACAAGTTTTAGGTCAGATTCTTTCCGTAAATCCGATGACCAGAGCCAAGTTTATGGAATTTATTTTAACCATGCCTTCAATGACCAAAAAATCTTTAGGGGAAATGTTTGGTGAGACAGGTAAAGAGATGCGAACAAAACAAGAGAGAAATGCCTTTATGGGAGAAGCAATAAGAAGGGCGTTTGCAGCTTATATGAATATTACCGATTATAGACAATTGAGCCAAATATTGGGTGAAGATGCAGATCTTTTTCAAGAATCATACACGGAATATGATCCTGAAACCGGCAAGGAAGTAAGGGTAAATCATATTACCCCTAATCCGCAACCAAGACCCGGAGAAGACCGTGCAATAGATTGGTATGAAGATATTAACGGAGGAAAGAGGTTAAAAGTAAGAGACGGTAAAGCGCCAAAAGATTTCATGACTTACATTAATTTCTTCACTAATCCAGGCCCAATGCCTGACCAAAGAAGAGTTACTGAAGTTAGAGAAAGAATGGTTTTATCAGTTATGAAAAAAACAGGCATTTCCTATCTGGAAGCAAAACTGGCCGAATCATGGGCTTATGCAATGTGCGGCTTTACCGGAATTGCGGGCAGAAACGATACCAGCGCAATCGGTTTTGACGTTTGGACCAAAATCGGAAGATTAGAAGAATACAGAAAAAGACAACAGGAAGAAAAAAGAAGCGGTAAATATGGAAATCCATGGAACATGGGAATTAAGCGTCTCGGCTTAACCTTTTTGGAAGCTTCCAGAGATGTTTATGGCAGACCTTTTTATGAAATTATCCAGGGAGGGCAAGGCTATCACATCGATATTGATGGCAATCCAATAAAAAATACTGTTAGTTTGGAGAAACGAGGCAAATTTATTGTTCTCAAAGACAAGGACGGCAATGACGTTACCGATCAATTGCAATTTACAGAGTATAGAGAAGTTGAAGACCCGATAGCACATAGCGCAGTAGGAATTGAATATAAAACAGAAAATGGAGAATTTGTTAGACATGATGAGGACGAGTACGTTCCCAGCTGTGTAGTTACAGATGTTGATAAGCCTTTAAGATTTAATACCGATATCCAAAGGCAATTTGTTCCTAACCACATTTCAACTTCGGTGGCTGTTTACGACTTTATCTTAAATAACATCCAGACGAATTTTCAGGAAATGGTCACGTATGATTCAAGAGGCAATCCAATTGTAGATCATGAGAAATTAGATAAAATTAAGGAGGGAATTTGGCATGATACCCGTTATATCTTTAGTACTTGGGGAGAAATAGATTATGGCGCCAAGATTGTCACTTACGAGAAGGCATCAGGCGAAAGTAGCGAGATGACGATTTTGCAATCAATGTTTGAAAATGACGTCTTATGGTTTATTCAACAAGAAGCCAACAGAAGAATTGCTAAAAGCGGTTTTAGAGTAACAAGAGAGGTTACGATTCCCGGAACAGATGAAAAAGGAAATGATGTTTCACTGACAATCCCATTAGCTTCCGAAAAGGCGGATGATCCTTCGGTTGTTGAAGATGATTTTAAAGCTGCTGTTTGCAAAGGCGTATTCAGCTATTTAATTGCCAAGGAAATCGCGGCGCATAGAACAATTGGCAGCGGATATACGCGTTATAATTTAACCGACATGAAAAAGATTTACGATTTATTAAAATTTGAAGAAGTTTTGCTACCTTCCGAGATTACCGATATCCAAAAAGACACCAAAACAAAAATGCTTCAAAACGTTTGGTGGGGTCAGTTCAGATTGGAATTAGCCGGCGGATCGCTTGGAGGGATTTGGGACATGATTACTACTTTTGCCAAAACACTGCAATAATTACTAAGTCTTGGGGGATTAGGTTTTCTTTTTTAAGTCTTCCAGATGCCTGTTGACTTCCTCACGCGTCATTATCCCTGGGTTCTTAGGTGGCGTTTATGGCAAAGGCGTTTGTTTCGTTGGATCCTCCGGTTTTTCTTTCCATTCGCTTGCTGGATCCTTTGGATAGTTCGCTGGCGCTGTTGTCATCGTGCTTACGAATTTACCGACTCTGGTTTCTTTCACTTTATTAACTCCGCCGGCAACGACATTAACAGGAGCAGCTACAACTGTTCTGACTCCCTTTCCTACTGTGGTATCTCCGGCCCATTTCAGTCCTTTGGCAGGAGGAGTATTTGCGACCCACCCGCCCACTTTAGGAGCATTCGTAAAGAGCGCCTGTTGGGTTTTTAGTCTAGCATAATATGCGGCGCCCTGCATATTTCCACTTTTGTCTTTATAGTACATACTTCCCCAAGTTCGTTTGCCTCCGGCCATAATAACTGCTCCGCCGGCAGCAATGCCTTTTTCAACCGGACCAAGATTAATTTTTGGCGCTTTAAAGAAGGCCTTGGTCATGTCTAAAACACTCGGAGCGGACAATAGTATTCCCAGGGCAATAATTGCTCCGAAAGACCCGGAAACCCCGCTAATTAAAGGAGGCATGTAAACAGTTGATATGCCAGTTACGGCATCCATTAAAAGTTTAGCAAGGAGGAACATAGCAATGGTTACCGGAAATACGGATAAGTTTGAAAGCATATCTCTTAACCAACCACCAAAACCAATTGTCGATCCGGGAATTAAACCGGCCAAAATCCAAAATGGCGCAAAAATAATATCGGCCAGCGTAAAGATATAAGCCTTGATTAAGGCAAGCCAAATTTTAAATAAGGCCCAGATTACGGCCACAATAATAATCATAAAGGCAAGCGCACCGACAATAATGCCAAGCAATATCCCAATAATATTGTTGACGATTCCTCCAATAGTTGCGCTAAAAACGCCGCCCACAACCGATAAAACAGTACCGATGTGGCAGCCAATATTCCACCAATCGCAGTTCCATCCACCGCCACTACTGGTGCTTTGCGGAAGTTGGATTACGGTACTTAAATTACTTGGGTTCATGCTTTGGTTAATCAGAGCTCCGACTTGCACTCCGCCATTTGTTGCAATCCCCATGATTCCGCCTAAGACATTAACGAGTTGAAAAGGATTTTGATAGCTGTCTTGGCTAATGGAATTCATTATCGTATGCGTATGTCCAGCTTGGTCGGTAATCGGAATAGTGCTTAAGACATTGATAACTAAAATTATTGCTACCCACATGAAGTCAATAATAAAACCGGCGATAGCAAAGGAAAAGGTAATTAAAATCAGCCCGATGATTATTTTCGGCAGCATATTTTGAATAGTCATTACCGTTCTCGGGTCAATTCTGATTCGAAGCATGATCCCGACTCCGACAATTAAAAAGGCGATGACAAAAACCAGATAAGCGAGATTTCTAAATGTTTGCCAAATCGTCCCGAAAGGAGTGAGAAGACTATTGAATCCGACTCCTCCGGGAGTAGGGTTAGCAGCTAAAACGGGTTTGGCAATGCCGAAATTTCCCGCCAGATAACGAAAATATTCAGAAGTATGAGTGGGGGGAGTATATAAAACGGTAATCATTTGCGTCATGAAACCAACTACTCCTTGAGTCTTCATATAGCCGATTTTTCCGGTTCTCGGATCGAGTCCCAAACAGTCCGAAGATTTATTAACAATGTCTTTGCCAATCAGTTGACAAACTACCGCGGAAGAAAGTTCAATGAGAACGCTTTGCGCATTAATGTGCAGTGTCTGATTATTAAATGATGGAGAAGTGGTTGTAGGTTGATAATTCGTACCGCTGTCGGATTTTGCCAGAGCGGGTTTGAAAAGCGTCAGTAAAAGTAAGAATGCAAAAACGAAGACAAGCAAACTACGGACAGCAAATCTCATGTTACTTTTAGTTTGTATTATTTTACTAAAGTTGTCAAGCGGAGGGGGCGGGATTTGAACCCGCGATATCCTTGCGAATATACCTGCTTTCCAAGCAAGCGCACTAGGCCACTATGCGACCCCTCCAAAGTATTGCGGAGGATAGTGCCGCGGCTGGCACGACCCCTCAAAAGTTCAATTTTGCGCCTTCATCCTTAAGTATTTTCGGATTTTGGCCGCCAATTGACTTCTCTTCTTAAAATTCCTTTGGAATTTTAGTAATTATACACTATTATTCAGCAGTTTTTTCGCTTCCAGCCAGATTTTTCTATCGGAAGGGTAGGTAAGTCGTTTTTCAACCTCGTCTTCGGGAATAAATTCGACATTTTCCATTTCCAGGTCGTGCTTCGCAGTGTCTCCGCTAATGTAATCCATTAAAAAATAATAGACGGTTTTTTTAATTTTTTCTTCCTCAAAGACATACCAGTATTCGGCCGGAGTTAATAATTTTAAAATTTTCCCCCTAACGCCTGTTTCTTCTGCAACTTCTCTTAAAGCGGTTTCTTCTTTAGTCTCGTTTTCAACGTGGTCTCCGATTAAGCCTTTAGGGAAAACCCATCCGTGGTGTTGGGAATGCTGGCAGACCAAAATTAAATTAAGTTCCCTCTCTTTTTTTACAACTATTCCGCCGGCGGAAAATTCAAACTTCATATTAAGTTTCAACTCTTGAAAAAAGAATGCTGCCGATAACTAAAATTATTAAACAGAGTATAGCAAGAACCGAGAAATCCATAGGCAAACCAAAATGCGTTACCCCGGTTAAGCTTCCCCGAACTGCATCAACCCCGTAAGCTAAAGGATTAAAATAGGCGATTATAGATAAGAAGCTGACGACCCCGGTTAGGGGGAAAAGAGCACCGGACAAGAAAAAAACTGGTTGGACAACAAAGTTCATAATCAACTGGAACCCCTGCATGTCCTCCAAAATAGAGGCAATTGAGATCCCCAACGCGGTGAAAAATAGGGCGATCAAAAACATAGCGATTAAAGCCAGAGGAATAAGTAATAAGTTTTGTACCCTAAAGCCGACAAGCATTGTTAAAGCTAAAACAAAAGAACCTTGAATAAAAGCTACCGTTGCGCCGCCCAGGGTTTTACCAAACATAATTTCAAAACGTGAGATTGGAGCAACTAGAGTCTCTTTTAAAAATCCGAATTGACGGTCCCAAATAACCTGTATGCCGGCAAAAACCCCCGTAAAAAGAATTCCCATACAAACAACGCCTGGGCCTAAAAACTGAAAGTAGTTTCCTTGTCCTGCTCTTTGGAAAATCGGTCCCAAGCCAAAGCCAAGAGCAACTAAAAATAATAAAGGTTGTCCCAAAGAACCGACTAATCTTGCTTTAGACCGAAAATATCTAATTAGCTCTCTTTTCCACAAAATATAAACTGCACTCATCTTATCTCCATCTTCTGGCACGGATTCTTAATTTATCTACTCCGCTTGCCTCTTCGTCTCTAAGTTTGGTTCCCGTTAGCTTCAGAAAGGCTTTTTCTAAAGACTTAGTTTCGGTTTGTTCCATTAACTCTTGTGAAGTGCCAATTTTAATTATTTTCCCGTGGTCCATAATGGCAATTCTTTGCGCTACGGCTTGAGCCTCTTCCATATAATGAGTAGTAAAAAAGACCGTAATTTGCGTTTCTTTATTTAAATCCTGAATATATTCCCAGATTTTATTTCTGGTTTGCGGATCTAACCCTTGAGTAGGTTCGTCTAAAAATAAGATTTCCGGTTGATGTAAAAGCCCGCGGGCAATTTCCAATCTTCTTTTCATTCCGCCGGAAAAGGTTTTAACCAAATCTTTTCGTCTATCCCAAAGTTCAACGAAATTTAAAAACTTTTCAATCCTTGGTTTTATTTCGTGTCTTGGGATTTTGTATAAAACGGCATGAAACTCCATGTTTTCCGCAGCTGTTAATTCATCGTCCAAGCTTGGATCTTGAAAAACAATACCAAAAGTTTTTCTGGCGCCCTCAGGATTTATAAGGACATCAATTCCGTTTAATTTAATCGTGCCGGTTGTCGGATGTAAAAGGGTAGTCAGCATTTTAATAGTGGTTGTTTTTCCGGCACCATTTGGACCCAAAAAAGCAAAAATTTCGCCTTTTTCTACTTCGAAACTAACATCATTAACGGCGGTAAAATTGCCAAATTTCTTTACCAGATTTGCGGTCTGAATAATTTTATCCATATGCTTATTATATTCGCTTAAAAAAGCTTAAGAAAGACTGAAAAAGCGGAGCAGTAGAGTCTGGAACCTTAATATCCCATAAGCTCCGTGAGTAATATTGTATCAAATCCTTAGATTTTAATCCTTATAGCGTCTCATCCTCAAAGACAAATGAGACTGTCTCAAATGATGATGTAGTTTGACACATTACTAATAAAGTTCACTGTTTTAAACGATCATTTACCACAGATTGAAATTACGCCTCACAATACCGGTGATTAAAAACCTAAAGAATACAGCAAAACACAAACAAGACATACTGAAAGAATATCTCCTCCACGTTCTTCAATTTGGAACCCCAGAGGAACGGGTTAAAATCCTCCGTGGGATTACTTCAAGATTTGATCTGAGAGATACTTATGCTTACCCGAGAATAGTTCCCAGCTTTATATTCCCAAACTTCACATACAATATGAGACCAATTGACTTCTTGGCAGATTTTTCTTACCATGAAGTTGTGGTAGAAAATAATTTGTCATTTCAACAAGGAAATCAAATCCGAACTAATAATATTTCCTCAAAACACCTCTCAAAAATTTTCATAATCCTCATCATAGTAATTGGTTTTATAACGACGTTTGTAAGCGGATATTTTGTCTCTCGCTTACTCGCCACGGAACAGAATATAACCACCGGGAAAAATACTCAGACAAAAAATATTCCTTACATTTCTAATATTACTTCTAATCCTACGACTAATAATCCGCAAGTAGAGCAAGATTCTACAAAGTTTTTACCGGGAAAACATTATTTTGACGATACTATTATGATTGTGACAAAAGACAAACCTCAAATAAATGTTGTTGCAACAGTCACGCGAGCTGAGCAGGATAATAACTATGCACAAAGCACAAGAGTAAGCTATTACGATGGCAGTAATTGGACAAGACAATCAGCTAGTAAAATATCGCAAGATTCAACAATAGTTAGTAATAATTTAGTGAAAAGTTGGAATACAACAATTGATCCATCAAGGGTGCTGAAACAAACAGCACAAGGAGAAATCACTATTAATAATTCTTCATTGGTATTTTCTACGGGTGTTTTGCAAAATGAGATAGGCATACGCAGCCTGCCGGGTTATACAAAATTTATGTCTAATGGGACAGGCACTTTAACGGTCAATGGCGTGGCACATCAAGTATATGTGTTGTATACGCGTATATATTCACTCAATGCGGCGGAGATACAATTCTATAACCAGCCGTTCGGAGTAACAACAGACTACATAGCCTTTTGGGATACTCAAGGAAACTTTTATCATGTTGATGCTACAAGTGTTGATAAGCCAACTCCAACGTATCAGACACATCAGCTTGGAATAATGGAAGATACAAATGGAGCGGTCGAAAAAACTTTCAGTGTTACTGTTAACAGGGATTCTAAAAATCCTCCGGAAAAATATACAGCCTCTCTCAATAATCCAATTGGAGCAACATTAAACTTTAACCGAGTGAATGGAATAAATAAAGCTCCAGACGGGTCATTTACATGGTATATGGGCAATATTGAAGGAACAGTACAAAGACCCAATAGCGAAAGTTTGAGCGGAATAGGACTCGTTGAATATATTCACAACTAAAATAGTGGCCTGTCTGGATTATGCAGCTTGAAAAATATTGCCAGGATTATTGCTAAAACCATTAAAATAGCTATAATCGCTGAGATAGTCCTGCCTAGAGATTTTCCAAAAAGTTTACTCCACAATGCTCCAACTCCGAGAGCAGGAAAAGAAAATCCACCAATTATAAAAGCAATAATTTTTGCAATTGGTATTAAAACGATAGCAGGAAGAAAAACGATGGCATGAGCTTGGGGAGCAAATAGCGAACCTACTATAAAAACAACAATTACAGAAATTGCCCATCTCATATATAATTTAAAGTATACATGAGCACAAACACAAAAAATAGTACGGTTGGTAATTACTACTCGGGTGGACTTGCAGAGCTGGTTTCTTCGCCTTCCCGCCTAACCTATTCATTTTTTGCTGATTGGTTTACTGGAAAAGGAAGTTTGGGTAAAGCGATGAAAATACTTCAAATGCCATATCAAGAAGTTGGTTTGAGTATCCTTGATTTGAAAGATAACGAGCTTGTTGTTAATTTAACAAATGAAGAACAAACGCTTTATCAGAAAACCATATTTAAATATAAAAATCAGACTGATATGCATAGCATACCAGCGCTTGTAGTAGATTTTACAAAGGTAATTAACCCTCTTTGCTTAACAAATACTCTACGAATTGTTTTAATACAATCCAAATGGATTGCGAGTCCGCAAGCAACGGTAGTAACTGCACATAATTTAGTCGATAACATACCCAGCGAGAAAGTTGGCAGAAATATAGAGGAAATTGACGAACTATTAAAATACAAGGTTTGGCCAAATGTGATAGCAATTGGTTTAATGAGTGAATTTTATAATCAACTCCTAATCAAAGAGGCCAAAGAAAATCTTGCAGAAATCAATAAATATATCAGTAATACGATAGCAAAAGATGACTGGTTCTTTCGCTCTATCGCCAACCAAGCAGAAGTAAAAAGCAATCAAATGTCATTTACAGAATATATCGAAAAGTATGGTTTACGTTCCGATAAAGATTACGAGCTGGCATCACCCCGTTGGCACGAGATACAAGAAAAAATAAAAAAGAGAATCGAGAATACTTCCGATAGCAGGGTTAATCAAAATGTTAATTTGCATGTTGATAAAAAAGTGCATTTACTCGTAGATGCTTCAATTAAGTTGCAGCTTCTGCGTTCTGAGTCCAAGAGAAAAACGCTTGTTCACATAAACAATCTGAGAATGGCTATTCTTCAAGCTACAAATGGGCTTATTGATATAAGCCACATTACAAAAGAACAACTATTAAACGGCAATCTTCCCAAAGAATTACAAGCACAAAATGCGATAAGACATAAAAGAGTAATAAATAATTTGTCTATAACATCAGGTAAAGGCATTAGTGTTTCTCAGGGACATGCAACGGGTTTGGCGAAGCACATGATAGACAATGATATAGATATCCCAGAAGGAACAATAGGCATATTCCTTAATGCCAGCCCAGAATTTGCTATTCAATATTCAAAATGCGAGGGCATGATCTTCTTGAAAGGCGGGCAAACCTCACATGGAGCAATTGTAGCAAGAGAGTTCGGAATACCTGCCGTAATTGATAGCAGGGCTCAAGGCATTGCTGATAATTCAAAAATGGAGCTGAACGGAATCACGGGAGAATGGCATATCTTATGAATATAATTTTTTTTGAACAAACTACAAAAGAAGACATTCCATTAGTTGGTGGTAAAGGAGCATCTCTAGGCATAATGAGTCATGCTGGAATACCTATTCCCCCCGGTTTTATTGTAACCACCGAGGTGTATAAAAATTTATTTAATAAACCTTTTCCCAGTAATATCAAAAATGAAATATTACAAGCTTTTGATAGTTTGGGGGTAGAACGAGTTGCTGTCCGCTCATCTGCAATAGCAGAAGATTCCACAACTTCTTCATGGGCGGGACAGCTAGAAACCTGCCTCAATGTGACAAAAGCGAATCTTATTGAAAGTATTAAAAAATGCTGGGTTTCTATACAATCTGAGAGAGCCAAAGCATATGCACAAAAACAAGGCCTAGCAGATAATCAACAAACAGCTGTAGTCGTGCAGAAAATGATTAACAGCGAAATATCAGGCGTTATGTTTACCGTAAATCCCGTTACAAAAAATAAGGATGAAATTATGCTGGAGGCAATATATGGTCTCGGAGAATTTTTGGTTCAGGGGATGGTTACTCCCTACAACTATATTATTAATAAACGCACACTAGAAGTAAAAAGCAAGACTGAAGGAGAACAAGCAATAATGCTTATTTATCAAAATGAAAACAACCAGGAAATACCACTGCCAATAAATTTACAACATGCAGAAATACTAAGAACTAATGATATAAAACAGTTAGCAAAGCTAGGATTGCAGATTGAAGATATTTATAAAAAGCCTCAAGATATAGAGTGGGCAAAGGAAAAGGAGAAGTTTTTTATTGTTCAAGCCAGACCAATTACAACTTTATAAAAACTCTCAGAATTACTTATCCACACTGCTGTTTTGTTGTAAAACAGAAGCAATTACATAAAATAAGCTAAATATGATTTTTGCTCTTACAGGCTATTATTTGGGATACTTGCGCCAACGTATTCCCTAATCGTAGCTTCGATGAGCTACAAGAAGACTAATCCTTATTTGCAGCTTTCAATGTTTTAATTTGCTGAGTTGAGTCTTTCATTCTTGCTAGAATAATATTTGCCTCTGTTTCTGATGCAAACCTAGGTTGAGAATAGTTATCAATTATTACCGGGACAAATTCTACATTTATAACCCCTTTATTATTGAAAGTATATTTACCTAATACTCCTTCTCGTGTTTCTTGAGACCACATTTGATCAAACACATAATTTCCGTGAGCATATGTTATAAACTTTCCTTTATATTCTTCTATGCCTTGTACCCAATGGGGATGATTGCCAATTATTAAGTCTGCTCCTGCATCAATAGCGGCATGGGCCAACTGTATTTGAGTTGCGCTAGGCGTACTAGTATACTCAGTCCCCCAATGGAATGTTGCTATTACGAAATCTACTTGTTTTTTAAGATTGTTTATGTCTTGTTGAGTTTGTAATATATCGGCCCATGCAATTCCAGCCTCTTTATTGCCAATATCATTGTATCCTAAAAACCCGAATTTCTTACCCTTAATAGTTAAAATAGCTGATTGGCTACCGTTTCCAGTTACCATAATATGATTTTGTTTTAGAAGATTAGTTGTGCTATTTATACCTTCTATACCGTAATTCCCAGCGTGATTATTCGCAATACTGGCAATCGTCACGTCTGCATACACTAATCCCTTTACGTCTCTTTGGTCTCCGCAAAATACCATTCCCTCAAGCGTCGGTTTACAATTGGGAATAAGCGGTGATTCTAAATTGATAAATACTGCGTCTGCGCTTTTGAGAAAATTGACAGTTTTCTCAAAGGGATAGTTGAAGTCATTTAATTGTACCAATTTTGAATTTACGCTTCTTGCGGGAATAACATCACCGGTAGTTATAATTGTATATTCTTCAGGATTACTATCTTTTATACTTGCTTGATCTGGATCAACATAATGAAATATCGCATCAGTCGATAAGTTATTTACTTGCGAGTTTGGATTTAACTTAGAATTTTTTACCTTCACTAGTTGTTGGGGAATTAGCGAAGTATTTAACGCTTCATTGTATTTATATCCCAAATAAAACCCAACAAATGGGAGAGCAATAAATAAAACCATTGCGAGAGCTTTTGAGTGAAGGATTACTGTTATTAACAATTTATGTAATTTATTAGCTTTTTTGGTGGCTTGATTTTGGTATTCCATAAATTGATCATTTCAGAAGAGTGCCATATTGTCAATTTTGAGTCTAAAAAAGCTTAGAACCAAACGCATTTACCTTTGGGTCTTTTTCAGCGTTTTTCTGCTATTTTTTAGCAAGCCACAGCAAGCTAATCAAGGATAGTGGGTAGGCTTTGGAGCAACCGAAGGGTTAATGCGGAGAGGGTGAGATTCGAACTCACGGTTTCCTTTCGGAAACAGCGGTTTTCGAAACCGCCGCACTAGTCCGCTATGCGACCTCTCCGCGTGCGTGCCCGAGAGGAGTCGAACCTCCAACCGCCTGGACCGCAACCAGGTGTTCTATCCATTGAACTACGGGCACTTGCCAAGGCAATTATAACATTATGAAGACTTGGAATGAAAATTATTTATTCTCTAGAGGAAAAGTTTTAGCCAGCCACTCACCGGATTTTTCGGTAAAGGTCGGCTTAATGTACTCCCGAAAAGGTAAATACGGTAAAAGAATCCCTTTAATTGTTTCCTTATCGGGTTCATTAATAGTTAAAGTTAATTCGCCGGGTAAAAAGGCTTTGGTCCCGACATGTAATACTTCTATGCCAGATTCCTTTTTAAAATAGAAATCATAAAGTTCTTGCCAAATAAAGAATGCGTCTTCTACCATTAGCCCTTCGGTACTTATTTTGTAATAGAAATTCCTTGGGGGAACTGCGGCAAGGGCAAAGACCACAAACACTAAGGATAAAAGTACCAACATCAGCATGTATTGAGAAAATAGAAATAAAATTATTTCAAACAGAACTAAGATTAAAAGTGAAGTTAAATAATACTGTTTTGACCTCTTTTTAAACGGTCTCCCAGGTGCATGCCATTCAAAAAGAGTCCTAACTTCATGAGGGTCTATTTTTTTTTCGGCAGTTTTCTCCGGCATAATTTAACTTTAACGCATTTTAACTTTTAAAGTCAAATAGAGCGGAGAGGGTGGGATTCGAACCCACGGTGACATTGCTGCCACGATGGTTTTCAAGACCATTGCACTAGTCCACTATGCGACCTCTCCGTATCTAACATTATAGTAAATTGAAGACTGATTATCTACTTTAGATCATTGTTAATGCTATAATTATCTCGTGCAAAAAACTCAGACTAAATCTCATGCAGCAAAACATGTATCAAAGCTAAATTGGTTGAGAGCCGCAGTACTTGGAGCAGGTGACGGCATAGTTTCTATTGCCGGTTTGGTTGTCGGAATTGCAGGCGCAACGAATTCGGCCGGATTAATTCTTACGGCAGGCGTTGCGGGAATTATAGCAGGTGCAATATCTATGGCAGTCGGTGAATATGTCTCGGTAAGTAGCTCAAGAGATATTGAGAAATCCCTTCTTGCAAAAGAAAGGTTTGAACATGCGCATTATCCGGAGGAAGAATTAAAAGAACTAACGCAAATTTATCAGGATAAAGGCTTGTCGGAAAAGACTGCAAAAATTGTTGCAGAAGAATTATCCGCAAAAGACCCTGTTGCGGCACATTTCGACGCCGAGTTAAGGCTTGACCCTGAAAATCTCACCAATCCCTGGCATGCCGCTTTTGCATCGGCTTTGTCATTCTTATTAGGCGGTCTGGTTCCTCTTATCGCTATTTCTCTTCCGTCGCAGTCCCTAAGGGTTCCCTTTGCCTTTGTAGCAGTGGCAGTGGCGTTAGTCCTCACCGGTATTTTAAGTGCAAAAGCGGGAGGCGCAAATGTTTTAAGAGCAGTAGCAAGAGTTGCGATAGGAGGAATATTGGCAATGGTAGTTACTTACGGAATCGGACACCTTTTTAAAGTATCTGGAATATAGTGCGGAGGAGGTGAGATTCGAACTCACGATCCCTTGCGGGATGGCGGTTTAGTAAACCGCTGCACTAGGCCGCTATGCGACTCCTCCTAGTTAATTCATTAATTTTCCAAACTGTTCGTAAATGCCTATTAACTTAAGTTGAATTCTATAATCAGAATATCTTATTGTACATGTTCCCATGTAATTTTTTCTATGTTTTTTACCATTCGCCAAGGTGATAGTTGGCTTCATGAATTGAGATATGGGAATATCTAATAATCTACTCCAGTATTTTTTAATTTTAGTAAAATTTTGCGTAGAATGGATTTGCAGTTTTGCTCTGAATTTGGACTCATCTAGTGGGAAACTTTCTCTCAAAAATTTAATAAATGTCTGCAGTAATAATGGATCAGAATTTGTTAAGTCAACTTTATTGGTTGCTGGGTATTTTGATCCTTCACACCAGTAGATCATTGACGCTAAAAGCATTTTAGTAGTTGTATCTAATAGTTTAAGCTTTGTAATTGATTCTATCTCTGATGATTTTATTTCCTTACGTTGTCTTTCATTTGTGGTTAATAAAGTGTCCCAACGTGTCACTGCTTGGTCATTCTTGCACCAATTGCGTAGTGTAGTTGCGGGAATACCTGTAATTTGCGCTAATTTTACGAAAGAATAGTGATATTTATTGCGAAGTTTCTGTGCTTTTTCAATTTCTTTGTCTTGATATATTCTTTTCATGCGGAGGATACAGGATTCGAACCTGTGGACGGCTATTCACCGTCACGGCTTAGCAAGCCGCTCTATTAGCCACTCTAGCAATCCTCCTTAAGTTAAATTATATCATAACTAAACCCCTCTGTTGAGCACATGATTAGATTTGATATTCGAAGATTTGTCCGGGAGTGTATTCGTAGGAGCACATCTCTTCAATTGCCATTTTTTCAAAATATCTTCGCATTGGCCGAATCGAATTGCTGTGAGCGGAAACAAAAATTATATCTTCAGAATTCCAGGTTGGGATGTTATCATGTAAAAATTCCAAAACCCTTTTTTCAACCGTTTGTAAACTTTCGCCATGCGGTGGGGGAACAGTATAGGACCTATGCCAAAGCGCAAAATCTTTGGGATCTATTTTTTTAAGCTCGTCTTTACTAAAACCGGTTAAGTCGCCGTAATCACGTTCCCGAATTCTTACGTCGGTAAAAATGCGTACGTTTTTATGCCAACCGTTCAAAACTAAGGCCAAAGTGTGTTGAGAACGGATTTGTTCCGATTGATAAGCTTTGGTTACGGCTTCGTCTTTTAATTTCTCACCGATCTGGATTGCTTCGTCAATGCCTGCCTGTGTTAAATCTACATCGTGAATGCCGGAGAAGTCATGTTCCAAATTATCGATTGTCTGGCCGTGCCGAAAAATAAATATTTTTGCCATCAGTCCTATTATAATACAAGAAGATGGGCAATATTCAACCGAGAAGCAAAGAAGAGAGAACATTAAAGAGGCATTCAAACTTACTTCATCAGTTATCATTACTGAAAAATGTTAACATTTTCTTTTCGATGCTGTTTTGACTACCAGCTCGACGTTTTTGGAAGCTGCAAATGTGCTAAAACGAAACGGTGCAGAAAGAGTAATCGGTTTAACTTTTGCCAGAGATTAGCCATAAAAAACCCTGCGCGTTTGCTCAGGGTTTATTTTGTGGACATAGACGAATTATCTTGGAAACGAATTGAGACTATATTTTCAAGTGGTATCCGATATTGCAAGGAAGAAGCCTAGCTTCGCTTTGAGGATTTTACCTTGTTATCACAAAGAAGTATTGGAACAAACTTATTGACATTAGGACGATAGAACCTATAATAGAATTATGGACGATACCCAGACAGAGAAAGTATTTACAAGAAGGGAGATATTAAAAGGGGCCGCAAGAACAGGAGCAGCTCTGGGAGTAGGCATGGTAGCGGGAGGAGTTCTGGATAAATTCTTTTTAACTTCAGTGGCTAAAGAAGGAGAAGTTAGGGGTGAAATTGATTCTCCAATTGCTAAATTTATTGCACCAACTCAAGAAAAAGTTAAAACAGGTAAACCAGGGGATTACGAAGTTTTTACATTTGGCGTTGTAGAAAAACCAACCATAAGCGAAGTTACTTTTACAAGCTCTAAAAAATATACTGCGCCATACGTGCTTGGTGATATAAATGATGGTTTGGTTACCTTAAGAAGGGGAGTAAGAGAAATTGATATATATGATTTGGAAGCAGATGGTCTTTCAAATCCATTCTCGCTAAGTGTGAGAGCGGGAATTGAGGGCGCTTATTCACCTTTTGGGAATAGTGGAGAGGAGCTGGAGTTAAAGCCTGATGCCATAAAAGCAAATCATGCTGCTTTTGTTTTTGGAGATAGCGCTGAGGAGACAACGTTCCAAACAGGAGAGGAGTTTTCAAGTCACATGGTAGAAGTTAATTATAAAGGAGTAAGGGTTAGGGGTGCGATGTGGGGGGTATTGACAGATGGATCGGGCAATTTTGTTAATCCTAATAATGAGACTCTTAAGCAAGGAGAAAAACCATACTACTTTAACCCCGCTTTTATTGGTTCCATAAAATAACTCGTAATTATAAGGTGATTTTCTTCAAAGTGATGGGTTTTTTCAAAATACTAAAAAAGGATTAAATTGTATTATCAATCTAATCCTTTAATTTGTGGAGATGTCGGGAAGTGATCCCGAGTCCAAGAAAACATTTTAAAAATATCTACAAGCGTATTCAATCTTTAATGTCGTCTTATTCTTCTCGATTGAAAAAGAAAGGAATAAAACCAAGGTTGATAAATTCGATAAAGATCTAACCAAGTTCTTTATTATTTCCCAGCTTTGTTTATGCTCTAAACGTCTCACCGGGAGAAGGCGTAGAGAACAGTTCAGTCTATTTTAAGCAACAAGTGCTAATCTAGGTTGAACGCCATAAAGGCTGAAGTAATCAGCCAATTGGCTTTTAATGCTTTTTTTAGCATTTAAATTTTGACTAGATTTACGACATTTAGTCATCGTCGGCTTGCAATTTTTAAAGTGCGAATCTTGTCGATGCAATGCATCCCCGTACGGTAGATTATAGCAGATTTGTATTCAAAAAGTCAAATTTAGTAAAGCTATCCTTCCAATTCTTGTTGCATTTGCCTTCTGACGTCTCTTTTTTTAATTGCTTCTTTCTTTTCGTACTTCTTCTTACCTTTTCCAAGCCCGATTTGAAGCTTTATAAATCCGTGTTTAAAATACAAAGAGACCGGAACTAGAGCCAAATTTGCGCCGTCGGTTTTGGATTTTAAGGAAATTATTTCGTTTTTATGCAAGAGCAGTTTTCTGGTTCTTCTTTCGTCATAATTTTCAATTTGTCCCGCTTGATAGGGAAAGATTTTGGAATTTACGAGGTATGCTTCCGACCCGATAATTTTAACAAAACTGCCACTTAAATCGGCCCTTCCCAAACGGACCGCCTTAACTTCCGAGCCATATAAATTAATCCCTGCTTCAAAGGTTTCTAAAATCCGGTAGTCAAAAAAGGCTCTTTTATTGGTAATTTTCATGGCTCCATGATACTCTAAATAAGAAGAAATGTAAATTTGATGACAAAAATAGTTAAAAATGCGAATTTATCAATTTTACTTGTCCTGGGTTTGGTGGCCTTTTTCAGAGGAATTTTCTTTTTAGACCCAGATTTCGGTTGGCACTTAAGATTAGGACAATTTATACTTTCGCACGGCATTCCCGCTACCGACCCCTTTTCCTATACAATGCCTTCCTATTCTTTTATAGACCACGAGTGGCTAACTAACGTTTTAATTAATCTCGTATATAATGTTGCCGGTATTTATTGGTTGTCTTTAATTTTTGCAGTTCTTTTCATTTTGGCATTATTTATTGCAATCCCCAAAAAATTTAAGCGCTTTTCTTTTTTTCCGCTGCTTCTTGCCGGTTCTTTAATGTTTGACTTTGTGGGAATTAGAACACAGATAATAACCGTATTTTTCTTAAGTATTTTATTAAGAATTATTTTTGACGAAGATTTATGGGAAAAATGGAAATACTTGCTGCCTTTAATTTTTATTCCCTGGGTGAATCTTCATGGCGGATTTGCAATCGGAATAGCCTTGTTATTTGTATTTTTATTGGCAAAGTCAATCGAGAAAAGGAAGTTTAATTACGGGTGCTTGAGGGTTTTTTTATTCTCCTTAATTTTGACTTTTCTAAATCCTTACGGTCCGAGAATTTGGTGGGAAGTCTGGATGCAGGTTTCGGACAGTTCATTAAGATGGAGCATCCAAGAATGGATGCCGGCGTTTCTCCATCCCGGCCCGGCAATGATCTCTTTGTTTGCCTTATCGCTTGCTTTTGTTTTTATCTACAGAAAAAAAATTAATTTTTCTAAGATTATTATTTATTTATTCTTGATGTTAATGGCAATTTCAAGTATTAGACACGTCTTACTTTGGGCATTGAGTGCAATCTTGATTACCGCAGAGGCGCTTTTCTTTTTTAAAAGAGAAGTTGGGAGCAATAAGGAAAGTTTAAAAAGACTTAATAAAGTTAAGAAAGTGTTGGTTGTGATTCTACTACTTATATTTTTGCTTCAAGCATGGATGACTTTAGCTGATGCATTTAATTTTAGGGAACAACAATTGTATCCCGTGCAGGCGGTAAAATTCTTAAGCAGGCAAAACTTTCAAGGCAATTTGTTTACCGATTATAATTTTGCCGGCTATGTGCTCTGGAAACTGCCGAATAAAAAAGACTTTATTGATGGAAGAATGCCGTCCTGGCGAAGAAACGGAGTTTATCCGAATGAGTCAAATTACGCTTTCAAAGATTATCAGAAAATGATATCTGACGAAAATTTCACCAAGAAAATGTTTCAAAAATACAACATTCAATATGTGCTTTGGGCGGTTGAGCAAGTTAGTCAAGAAAAACAACCGGCGCTTGCTGTAAAAATTGATAATTTTTTAAATCGGTTTGTGAATTTGGATTCGGGAACGAGCTCCAAAAGCGCTGATGAAGTTTTAACCAAATTAGGCCTGAAGAAAATCTATGATGACCACCGCTTCGCGATTTATAAAAGGTGAGGCCTACTTACTTGATAATATTATTTTAGCTTAAATGTCGATTAAAATAGTCGTTTGACCATAAAGACAGGATAACCTACTTAAGATTTATCTGATAGACTTTTCCGCCTGAGAGGACAAAAATTCTTTTATTGCTTTCTAAAACTTCAAAATCCTTGGCATTTTTCAAAACACCGGCAGAGTACTGGCTTTTATAATTGCCGGTTTTGTCAAAAACTACGATTCTTGAATTGCCGTTATCCAAGACATATATATTAGTATCGTCAATTGTGGTAGAGATTCTTAAAGGATTTGATAGCGGAGTATCCAATCCGGTAATACTCAAACTGTCCTGATTGCCTTTGGTAAATTTAAGAACCGTTCCGTTTTTAAATAGGGCCCAGATCGAGCCGTCAATAGTAATCGCACTTACTTGGGAAAGATTCTGCGAATTTTTCAAATAGTCGGATTTGCCAAAGCCGGAGGATGCGGCCACGAATTTATCGATTTGGTTTGCGTCCTTATCCGCAACGTAAAAATTACCGAAATAAGTGGCTAATCCGCCTACGTTTTTTGGTAAATCCGACGTTTGGATAATCGTCTTTTTCCCATTTCCGTCTTTGTCAACCGATTCGACGCCTTTGGAGTCAACAAAATAAATATTGGTTCCATCGGTCGTAAAGTAACCGGAGCTTGAAAACTTGAGCTCGACTGACAACATAGAGCTTACGCTTGGATCGACGCTTTCGGCTTGGACTTGGGTTACGCCTGACGTTTGCCTAAGTGCGGTATTAACTTTAGCTAAAAGACTAAGGATTTGTTTCTGTTGCGTAGAATCTTTCGGAAACTTATCTTTAGCGCTATTTAATATTTTTTGTGATGCCGCGAAATCGTCTCTGGCCAAATTTTGGTTCAAACTGATCAGCCCTTGTCCTTCATTGTATTTTTCCTGTGCGGCAGGAAAAGTTTGGGCAAAGAGCGCGTCATACTTGGAATTCATTTGTTTTTTAATAGTTAAGAAAACGCTAATCACAAACACCACCAGGATAATAATTCCGATCGTGGCAATTAATTTTCTGGAGTGGCTTAAATTCCCGGGGCGTTTCATCGGCGTTTTTGAAACGACTGTTGACAGTAAGTTTTTAGCAAGACTCAGATATTGTTTTTTTTGCGCTCTTTCCGTCGGTTGTTCTTCAATCGGAGTTTGGATCTCTTCGTTTTCTTCCGGGATTGGCGCTTCTAGAATCGAAGTTTCTTCCCCTTTATATTCCAAAATTATTGCCGATGCGCCGGATTCTTCTTTTTCATGTACTAGGGGAGCAATGTTTTCGGCGACTTCACTAACGCTTTTGTGGTCGAGACTTGCCGATAAAGTGTCAACGGAGATGATGTTTGAGAACTGGTCGGTTTGCAAAAATATGTAATCGTCTTTTTGCAAATAGCCGGAAGCGGATTTAAGAAAACTTTTTTTGTTTTCCTTAGAATGCAGTAAGTCGCCGATTTTCCCTTCGCGCTTGATCTGAATTTTGCCCCCGCCGACGACAAAAATATAGAGAATGTTTTCGCTTAAAAAAGAGACAACAAGCGAACAGTTAACGTCATCGGGGATTTTGTCTGCCGTTGCCTTTACGGCTGTTTCTATCGATTCCAGGTCTTTATTCTCAAGTGTAAAAAACTCCTGCTCGAGTGTATTCAAAACGTCTCTTCCCAAACTACTTAAGAAATCTTTTTGCTCAAAATCTTCTTCATGTTTTTCCAAAGACAAAACGGCGAAAAGTTTGCCTGCATTATAGGCTTGCGACCAAGAATAAACACTGGGGTTGGCAACTATTTTGGCAAAGTTGATGTTTAGTTCTGCCATCTTTTATAGTATAACAAGCGCTGTCAAAAAAAGCTAAGCGAATTTAGTTAAAAACGTTTTTAACCTGCTTTCAAAAATTTTTAAAAGAGGTTCTCTGAAGACCGCTTTTGATTCAGCATACTTATTTTTTTTGAGGAAAACCACAGTTTGTTTTTGAGGAATATCAGACCTTTTTGTGGCTATAAATAAGTCTCTCATTTTATTTCGATATTAAATAATGGGCCGACGATTTGAATATTTCCAGGAGCCCTAATATTAAAATAGTTCTTAAACGCATCTCCGGAAAAACTTACCGATCCGCCGCTTCCTGAAACATGTACAGTATTCACTTTTCCAACGCTAAAGTCAACGTCAACGTTAACATTAGAGACGGTATTAAACGGAGTAATATTTCTATTTTGCAGTTCTTGTTTTACCCTGCCTGAGTCCCAGGTATCGGTTCCGGCAGGATTTGCTTTGTCGGTTTGGTAAAGATGTTCTTTGGTTCCGGAATCAGCCTGGACTAAAAGCATAACATTAACAATATCCGCAACTTCTTCCTGTTTCAACCAAGCCGTTCCGTTTCTTGATCCCCAATCGCAGTAAAACCAAGGAGAACCTTTATCGTAGGCGTTATTTTGTAAATCAGAAAAACTGTTAATCGGTCCGGATGCGTCCTGCGCTCTTTTAGTAAAAGATGTCCCGCTCCAGCCAATGTCGGAGGACGTAAAAACATATCCGCCATGAGTAGAAGAGAACCAAGCCTTAATCGGTTGTCCTCCCTGCATCATTACTTGGCCGGCGGTTTGGTTAACGGCCTGTTCCCAGTTTCCGCCTTTTGGGTCGGGTTTAAAAACCTGACATTGGTCGGTTGCGCAAATTGGATTAGCGCCGTTACTGGTGTAGGCTAATACATAAGAACGGGCGGCAACCGCCTGAGCTTTTAAAGCAGCCAGATTATTGTCGGTCCATGAATCAGGGACTTCATAAATTCTTTTCATATAGTCCTCCAGAGAATACGTGCCGTATCCGGTAACCGAAATTTGCGTATTTGTATCCGCATTAGAAAGAGAATCATAATTATAATAGGCTTGAAGAATTTGATTGTAATCTTGTCCGGCCTTGGCTCTTCCCCAAGCTCCAAACTGATTTAGCCCGACTCTATTCGGCACACCATAAGTGAAAAAGCCTATTTTAGGGGAAAATCCGGGATCGGGCATTCCTGGCAATAAGTCGCTTTTGCAACCACCCAACATGTTATAAGAATTTAAAGAAATGCCTAACGATCCATATTTTTGCGCCAAGATTTGTTCCTGAATGCTGGAAAGTTGTGAAAGCTGGTTAGAAAGAGTGGCTTGATAAGCTCTTGCTCCGGAAACAATTTTATCAAGTTGAGCCGATTGTTGGTCTAGAGTTGCTCTTACAACAGTTAAATTTGCTTCTTCGCTTTCCAGATCTTTTTTTCTTTGCTCAAGTCCGGAAACAGTCACGGCAATGTTTTCAATAATCGCCTTGTCTCTGTCGGCATTGGCTTTTTGATAGCCTAAAATTTGCGTAAACTGCGTTGCTGAGCTGGCGGAAAGCAACAAGAGTAAAGGAGAATTATAATACGACTTTATATAATAGTCGCGAATTGTGACGCCAAGAATTGCCTGTTGTTTTGCCATATCTTTGTACCCCAGATCGATACTTTTCTTTTTATCCGCCAGGCTTACTTCAATACTAGCTACGGTATCTTTGATGCCTTGGATTTGCGAGTTAATACTGTCTAATTTTGACTGCAAAGGGGCAGTAGCCGCTTGGGATTGGGAAAGTGCTTGATTAATACTGTCCGTGCAATTTTTTAAAAGGTCGCTGCAAGCGGAACCTGTACCATTTACGCCGCCGCAGGCATTTTGGACATTTTGGATGTCGCATGATGTATTCTGGGCATTAGAAGAGGGGATTAGAACAATAGTTAAACTTAAAAATAGGATCGAAAATAGTAAAAAAAGAAATTTCTTCATGGCATTACCATTATAACAGAGTAAGTATTTTCCGTTTGCTTAGAATTTCGGTTTATGATACTTTAAAAATGATGAAAGTATATTTGGCGTCCGATCATGCCGGCTTTAACTTAAAAGAAAAAATTAAGGACTATTTAAAAACGCAAAATATTGAAATTGAGGATTGCGGCGCGTTTTCCTTTACTCCCGGAGACGATTATCCGGATTTTATTGGGAAGGCCGCAGAAAAGGTTTCCGAAAATCCGGACGATTTTGCCATAGTTTTTGGTAAATCAGGCGCCGGGGAAGAAATTGTGGCTAATAAATTTAGAAACGTCAGAGCGGTTTTGGGCTTTTCGGAAGATAACGTCAAACTGGCAAGAGAAGATAATAACGCAAATGTGCTATCTTTAGGCTCACAGTTTGAAAACTTAGAACAAGCCAAAAACTTGGTTAGTTTATTTTTGAATACCTCTTTTTCAAACAATCCCAGACACATTAGAAGAGTAAAAGAAATAAAGGAGATAGAAAATGGATGAAATAATTCCGGGAATTTTAGAAAACAACTGGGTAGGGATTGAAGAAAAAATCAAAATTTGCTCAACTTTTGTTAATAAAATTCACATTGATTTTGTGGACGGAAAATTTGCAGCCAATACTACGTTTATGGACTTTCCAAAATTTCTGCCGTATTCCCAAAACATTTTTTTGGAAGCGCACTTAATGGTTGAGGAGCCGGTAAATTATTTGTCAGCATTGTCTCAGGCCGGATTTAAAAGGTTTATCGGACACGTTGAAAAAATGTCGGACCAAACAGATTTTGTCGTTAAAGCGCAAGAGTTGGGCGAAGTGGGCTTGGCGCTGGATTTAAAAACACCGATTGATGAGATTCGTGTTTCGCGTGAAGACTTAGATACCATTTTGTTAATGGGAGTAAACGCCGGTTTTTCCGGGCAGACTTTCCAACCAGAGGTTTTGGAAAAAATCAGCAAAATCCGGAGCAGTTCGTTGGTTAATATTGAGGTAGACGGTGGGGAAAACGCGACTAACATTCAACAGATCGCCAGTAGCGGAGCAAATATTTTTATCACAACCAGCTTTCTTTTTAATGGTAATCCCAAGGCAAACTTCGAAAAGCTTCTGTCTCTAATTTAGTGAGTCTGCGGAGTTGGTGCAGGTGTAAATTTAGTATTGCAATCAACCGAATTTTCCGTTCCTTTAATAAAGAATTCATTCTTGCCGTAGCAACTTTTTTGGATGATATCTGTTGGAAGCGGTTCCTGCTCATCAGGCTTTCCTTGTAAAAGATTTTGCATGATTTGGTGCCAAATCGGTGCCGCCCCGGTTATGCCCGAAGCAAGGCTAGGATTCATCGGCGTATTGTCGTTATTGCCGACCCACACCGAAACCAAAAGTGAGGGCGTAAACCCGAAAGTCCAGTTGTCTCTTTTATTGTCGGAAGTGCCTGTTTTAACCGAAACAGTATATTGGGGAATTTGTAAGGGGGAGTTGGTTCCAAATTCCCAAGACCTGGCGTTATTGTCGCTTAAGATATTGGAAATAATATAGGCGGCGCCGGCGTCTAAAACCTGTTGTCCCAGCGAATCCTGTTTCTGGTACAAAATGTTGCCGTTAGAATCGGTAATCTTTAGAATCGGGTCAAGGTCAACTCTTTTGCCTTCATTGGCTAAAGTTCCGTAAACAGTCGCCATATCGGTCATCTTAACTTCAGCCGCGCCTAGAGTGATGGCTAAACCGTATTGTCCCGGTTCATTCCAAGTAGTGATTCCCATTTCTTTTGCCTGATTAACCATTTGCGGAATCCCGATCTTTTGCAAAGTTTTAACTGCCGGGATATTAAAAGAATTGGCAAGAGCCAGTCTCAAAGGAATTCGACCATGGAAAGCGCCGTCATAGTTGACAGGTGAATAAGCGGGTGCTCCCAGACTGACATAAGTTACCGGCGTATCGTCTAAAATTGTGGCGGCGGTAAAACCATTGGTTAAAGCAGAACTATATGTAACCACTTTTATTGAAGAGCCCGGTTGTCGTAGCGCGGTCGTCAAATTAACATTCCCGCCGTTTGGATCGTCGTAATTTTTACTTCCCACCATTGCCAGGATATCGCCGTTTTTAGGATTGGTAACTAAAGCTGCGCCGTTGGTTAAATTAAGATAAGCGTCATTTTGCACTTCCTGGCTGACTACATTTTGCGCCATTTGCTGCGTCTTAAGGTCCAGAGTGGTAATTACGGATAATCCGCCTTTTTCAACTAAAGGAAGTCCATATTTTTGAATTAATAGATCTTTAACATACATTACAAAATGCGGCGCCTGAATTGGTGTTTGTGGAGGCTGAAAAGATAAATTCTCCAAAACTGCTTGTTCTTCCTGGGGTTGGGAAATATATTTCAGTTCAAACATTTTTTGTAAGACTTCTTTTTGTCTTTCTTTCCAAAGATTAGGATTATCTCCATAAGGGGAGTAAGTGGTTGGTGATTGAGTCATGCCGGCGAGGAATGTGCACTCTGCTAAATCCAAGTCCTTAACTTCTTTACCAAAATAAGTTTCTGCTGCCGCTTCGACTCCCCAAGCGGTTCCGCCATAAGAAACCTGGTTGAGGTACATCTCTAAAATTTGGTCTTTACTATAAATCTGCTCGGACCAGAAGGCTAAAATAATCTCTTTAATTTTTCTGACCATGCTTACCTCCGGTGTTAAAAGCGTTGATTTTACCAGCTGTTGGGTAATTGTTGATCCTCCTTGGATTGGTTTTCCGGAGAAATCTGCCATAGCCGCTCTGACGATTGCTTGAGTATCAAATCCGGGGTTTTTATAAAAATCTTTATCTTCGATTGCAATCGTAGCATCAATTAAATCCTTAGGGATCTTAGAAATTGGAACTATAGTACGGTTTTGATTGACGTAAATTTGATACAAAAGATTTTTGTTACGATCGTAAATTTTGGTCGTTTGCGGAATCTCCCTTTGCGAAATCTGCATCGGATTTGGCAGACTTTGCATAAACACGAAAATAGAATAGGGAATAAGGATGAAAATTAAGGCAAAAATAATTCCCAAAGCGAAAAATTTGAACCTGAAGAAAAACGAAGTGCGAAATCTGACAATTACTTTGGGTTTCACTTTCTTCCCTTTTGGCCTGCCGACATTTTCTTTAGCCGATACAAAAGATTTAAGGATAATCCTTTCTTTCCTGGCAAAATCGAAATGGGGCCAAAGTCTGGCTAAGTTAATTCTTTTTAGGGTATTTTTAGCCAACCCAAAAGCAAAACCGGCAAACTTTGTTATTAATTTAAAAAGCCAAATGACAAAGTCACCGATCTTAATTAAGATCCGGGCAGCCACAAAAATAATATCAATAAGCAAGTCCATATATCTGAGTGTGCCCAATTATACTATAAGTTATCAAACTTTAAAAGACCCATTAAGGAGTAGGTGTCGGCGTCGGACTCTGGTGCGGACACGAAAGGCAATATCTGTCTCCCGTCGGATCCGTGTAAACGGTCTCGCTTTTGTTATCGATATTGGCCGTTTGATCCTTAGAAGCAAGATCCTGGGTAGTTTTATCGACGTTGACATTTTCCGTTGAGATTCTGCCTGCAGTTTGGTTTTCCGTTCCCTTAATGAAGTATTCAAACCTAGTCGGGCAGCTCGTTCCGCCTGGTAAAATTGAGGGGAAAAGGCCCGTGTCAGAACAAACTTGTTTTTGAATAACGTCAGCAGGCCTTAATAAGGGTTCTGGTTTTTTGTCCTTGAGAAGATGAGACATGATGTCATTCCAAATTGGCGCCGCCCCGGTAATCCCCGATACGAGTCCGCTCATTTGGGTGTTGTCGCTGTTACCGACCCAAGCCGCGACTAAAAATGAAGGAGTATAACCGATTGTCCAATTATCCCGAAAATCATTAGTGGTTCCGGTTTTAACTGAAACCGTTTGTCCGGGAAGCTTCAGTTGGGAATTGTCGCCAAACTCTAAAAGTCGGGCATTATTATCAGCCAAAATATCGGAAATTATATATGCAACTCCTTCCGGAATAGCTTTTTTGCCAAAGATTGAACTTGGTAAAGGGTTATATTGTTGTAAAACTTTTCCATTTTTATCGGTTACTTTCAAAATGGGATGGAGATTAATACGGTATCCATAGTTTGCAAAAACCGCAAAAGCAGTGGCCATATCGACCATCTTAACTTCTGCTCCGCCAAGCGTTAGCGACAAGCCGTAACGTTGAGGATCGGTAAAAGTTGTTATGCCCATTGCCGAAGCGGTGGCGACCATTGATTCAACTCCATTTAGCTTGAGCATTTTGACCGCCGGGATATTGAGAGAATTACCTAAAGCATATCTTAATTGCACCAAGCCATGCCATTTCCCGTCGTAATTTAGCGGGCAATAATTCTTTCCTCCCTGATTAGGAAAACAAATCGGCTGGTCAATAAATGTGGTCGCAGCATTATATTTGTTGATTAATCCTAGCGCGTAGTTAATCGGTTTTATCGAGGATCCCGGTTGTCTTAAAGACGTTGTAATATTGACATTGCCGGCAATCTTGGCGTCAAAATAGTCTTTACTGCCAACCATGGCCAGAATTTCTCCTGTGGCAGGAGTAGTTACTAAGGCTGCACCATTGGTAACATGATAATAAGTTGGGAGCGCATCGACTTCGGAGGCAACGGCATCTTGCGCAAAATCTTGAACATTGGAATCCAAACTGGTAATTACCTTTAATCCGCCGTTTTCCACCAATTGTTCTCCATACATAGTGATTAAAAGATCTTTAATATACAAAACAAAATGCGGGGCTTCGATATTATTGGAAATTTTGCGGTAGTTTAAAACTTCCTTTTCTGCTTTTTGATCTTGTGTCTTAGTGATATATCCTTGCTGTTGCATGGCTTGTAAGACTTCAACCTGTCTTTCTTTTCCTTCTTCGGGGTGGGCACCGAAAGGAGAAAATTCACTCGGTGCCTGAGGAAGGCCGGCCAATAGCGCGCCTTCGGCCAAATCCAAATCTTTGGCGTGTTTCCCAAAGTAATTTTCCGCTGCCGCTTCGATTCCCCAAGCGGTTCCGCCGTAAGGAGTTTGGTTCAAATACATCTCCAAAATTTGGTTTTTGGAATAAATTATTTCTGTCGCAAAAGCCAAAATAATTTCTTTGATTTTCCGGGGAATAGTTTGCTCCTGGGTCAAAAGGCTATTTTTTACCAATTGTTGTGTTAAGGTGGATCCTCCCTGGATCTGTCTATGAAGGACAATCGATCCGGCCGCTCGCAAAATTCCCCTAAAATCAACGGCACCGTGCTCGTAAAAGTTTTTATCCTCAATGGCAATCGTTGCCTGCTGCATAGTTTTTGGAATCTGAGTGAAGGGGATAAAGGTTTGATTTTTTTTATCAAAAATGGTGTATAAAAGCTTGCCGTTTCTGTCAAAAATTTGTGAAGACTGCGGGGTGCTAGTGCTTTCCAGTTTAGTCGGCAAGGGCAGGTCCTTTAGAATAGCAAAATAAAAAATTCCCAAAAAAGCAACAAAGAATAGGATTATGGTTAAACGAAGTGGTCTTTTTAAAACAGCTTTCTTAATTGAGAAAAGACGCATTTTCAGGGCATGCAAATTCATTTTTGCTTCTTTCGGTTTTTTCATACCGCTAAATAATAGCATCTAGTATTGCTGCTTACAATATTTGGTTTTTTAAGTTAATATAATATGTTTATGGACCTGAATTTTCTCTTAAATTTTTTAAATTCGCTTTCTAATTCTACTTTTGGATTGAACTGGATAGATTACTTCATAATTATAATCCTTTTGCTCTATACGCTTCAGGGTTTTAGTTTGGGATTTATTGTCTCATCTCTAGATTTTTTAAGCCTTATCTTCTCTTTTGTTTTGGGACTTTATCTTTATTTTTATGTCGGTAAGTTTTTTGTCATTTTCCTAAAAATGCCTCAGGGCTTTGCAAACGCAATCGGAATTTTAATAGTGGCAGTAATTACACAGATTATTATCCATTTTTGCTTAAGATTTCTGGTTTCAAAAATTTTAGGGACGACTAATTTTCAAAGCGAAAAGTTTAGGATTGTAAATGGCATCTTAGGTATTGTCCCGGGATTTCTTTCCGGCCTTTTATTAATCGCGTTCGTCTTAACCCTAATTGTCGCTTTCCCTTTTGCCAAATTTCTTAGAACTTCAGTTTCCGAGGCAAGAATTGGCGGAGCACTTGTTTCCAACACCCAAGGCTTAGCCAGAGATTTAAACAATGTCTTTGGCGTCGCAGTAAACGAAACTTTGTCCTTTTTAACCGTTGAGCCGGAAAGCAATAGTATTGTTAATCTTAATTTTAAAACCAACAATATTTCTGTTGACAACGCTTCGGAAAAGAAAATGTTTGACGAAGTAAATAACGAAAGAGCTAAGGCAGGACTTTTTAGCCTGACTTTTTCCGATGCTTTAACTAAAGTTGGTGAAGCGCACTGCAAAGACATGCTTAAGGGGGGATATTTTTCACATTATACTCTGAAAGGAATTTCACCCTTTGACAGAATGACCCAAGCGGGTATAAATTTTAATTATGCCGGCGAAAATCTGGCTCTTGCCCCAAGCGTAGATTTAGCGATGAAGGGATTAATGCAAAGTCCCGGACATAGAGCGAATATTCTTTCGTCAAATTTCAAAACAGTCGGCGTTAGTGTTATTGACGGAGAAATTTACGGCGAAATGTTTTGTCAGGAATTTACTGATTAATGTTTAACTTTAAAACTTTTACAGAAGAAGACGTTAAAAATAAAAATGTATTCTTAAGAGCGGACACAGATGTTCCTCTAAAAACAAAAGAAGGCGAAACTAAAATTGTTGATTCAACCAGACTCAAGGCTTGGTTGCCAACATTGGAGCTGATTCTTAAAAGTCAGGCTAATTTAACGATTGGGGGTCATCTCGGCAGGCCGAAAAAACAAGTTTCGTATTTGGATTCCAAGTTCTCACATTCAGATTTAGAAAAAGAATTCAGTCTTTGGCCAATTGCACAGTGGCTTAAGAATAAGCTTGAGTTACAAGACGAACTCGTTTTATCAAAAAGAAATGGTTTTTACGGTTGGGAATTAACGAGTAATCTCTTCTTCTTGGAGAATCTGCGTTATTATAAAGAAGAAGAGGAAAACAATTTAGATTTTGCCAAAGCGTTATCTAAAGGACTGGATGTTTACATTAATGACGCTTTTGCCAGCTGCCATAGAGCAAATAGTTCGATTGCCGCGCTGCCTACTCTTCTAAATCATTTTGCGGGGTTAAGGTTAAAAGAGGAAGTTAAAGTCTTATCGCAGGTTTTAGAAAATCCCAAAAGGCCGTTAACAATTATAATCGGCGGAGCAAAAGTGGAAACAAAATTGCCGGTGGTTTCCAAAATGGCAAATATTGCGGATTATATTCTAGTCGGCGGGGAAATTGCCGCTCACGGCCAAACAATTCTTGAAGAATTTAAAAAACACCAGGGAACAAAAACAATACTAATCATTGCGGGGTTAGTGCCTTCCGGAAAAGATATTACCGAATCCAGTATTGATAAATTCCTGCCGGTAATTTATCAGTCGCAAACAGTGGTTTGGAACGGACCGATGGGACTTTTTGAAGAAGGGTTTGCCCAAGGAACATTGGAGTTGGCAAAAGCAATTGTAAAAGCCGACGCTTATTCTGCAATCGGCGGCGGAGATACGCTGTCATTCCTGAAAAAAAATAATCTACTCGATAAATTTTCCTTTGCTTCAACCGGCGGAGGAGCAATGCTTGATTTTCTATCCGGCGCCAAAATGCCCGGTTTGGAAGCTCTTGTTTGACCCAGATTGAAATATTGTTAAATTATTTTTCTTTGTTATACTAACTTTATGACAAAATACTTCGATTTCGCTCAGTACCTAATTAAGGAGATTAACTTATGACACGGGTTGCGATTAACGGATACGGAAGAATTGGCAGGGTTGCCCACAGGGTAATTCTAGAAAAATATCTACCAGACATTGATGTTGTGGCGATTAATGCCGGAGGTTCCACTGACATTTTTGGCTGGATGTATCTTCTAAAATACGATAGCGTTTATGGTCCGATTTTAAGTTTAAAAATCGGCGCAGAAAAGGCGGAAGAAAACCCCAAGTTTAAAGATTTAATTGGATATTTGATCGTTGAAGATAAAAAAATTCCGGTATTTTCGCAAAAAGATCCCAGTCTTCTTCCCTGGAAAGATTTAGGTGTTGACGTAGTCATTGAATCAACGGGGAATTTCACTAATCAGGAAAAGTTAACGCCACATCTTACAGCCGGTGCGAAAGCGGTAGTTTTGTCGGCCCCGGCAAAAGACGACAGCGTTCCGACCTTTGTCATTTCTTTAAACGACCAGAATTATAAAGGCGAGCAAATTATCAGTAACGCTTCTTGTACGACAAATTGTATTGCTCCGGTTGCCAAGATGATGGTTGATAATTTCGGCGTTGAAAAAGCGATGATGACAACAATTCACAGTTATACTTCGGATCAACGTTTGCATGATGGGGGACATAAGGATTACCGAAGGGCAAGGGCAGCGGGGTTAAACATGATTCCGACTTCTACCGGCGCAACTTTAGCTGCTGCCAAAGCAGTCCCTGAATTAGCCGGCATTTTTGACGGATTGTCAATTCGCGTCCCGACGGCAGTTGGATCATTAGCCGATTTTACGTTCTTACTAAAAAGGGAAACAACCAAAGAAGAAGTAAATGAAGTATTAAAAAAAGAAGCGGAGAAACCGGTTTATAAAAATATCGTGATGGTTACCGAGGACCCGATTGTTTCCTCGGATATTATCGGCAATCCTTATTCTTCAATTGTTGACCTTTCTCTAACCCAGGCAATGGGGAGAATGGTAAAGATAATCGCCTGGTATGACAACGAATACGGATATGCCAACCGCTTAATCGAACAAGTAGTCATGGTCGGTCAAAAACTTCCCGCATAATTCTTCTTAAGTTTTGCTAATAAATCTGGAAATGTAGTGCTATAATACGACAGACATGAAAAAGCTAATCTTCGTTTTTTTATTACTGCTCCTTTTTCCTACCGCTGTTTTTGCTAAACAAGCCGTTGATTATACCTTGCCGTATCCGGGGATTTTGCCCGACAATCCACTATATACTTTGAAGGTGGTAAGGGATCAAGTGATTGGATTGTTGATTTCGGATCCTTTGAAAAAAGCAGAATATGATCTTTTGCAAGCAGATAAAAGATTGGCTAGTGGAGTGTCTTTAGTTAAGGAAGGAAACGCAAAATATAATTTGGCAGTCACCACTATTTCAAAAGGAGAAAATTATTTTGATGAGGGAATTGCTAAATTGGCGCTTGTCGGTAAACAGGGGATCGACGTGAAAAGTTTTGCATCAACGATGAACACCGCCGCCCAAAAACATGTTGAAGTGCTCCAGGGTTTGGAAAATCAAGTGAACAGTTCAACGAAACAGGATTTAATTGCTCAAGAAAAACGGGTTGAAGCATTCGAAAAAAGAGTAAGTGTATTAAGTCAATAATAATAGATACATAGTTTATTTTTGAGTACATTTTCTGCCCGCATTTTTTAACCTAATTAGAAACGAAGATTACTCTTTTTATCCAATTTTAAAAACCAGTTAACTGCTCTTTATTTTTGAGGCTAAAAACTAACTTGACCTTTTTTGATATATTTATTGATAGTTGACACATTAGATCTAGGGCTTTATTATTCGAAAGGCACTATATCTAGTGATCGTAGCTTTGAATTTACCCTTTAAGATTTTATGAAATGTCCATATTGCGGAAGCACAGAAACAGAAGTTGTAGAGACAAGAGACAGCGAAGATCTGGAGACGATTAGAAGAAGAAGAGCTTGTCTTAAATGCGAAAAAAGATTTACGACTTATGAAAGAGTTGAAAATGTTACCTTAGTGGTAATCAAAAAGGACGGACGAAGAGAACAATTTAATAGAGATAAATTAAAAAATGGAATAATCAGATCTTGCGAAAAAACAAAAGTTTCTTTAGAAAAAATCGAGAATATTGTCACGGAAATAGAAAGAGAATTAAGAGCTGAGTCAGGGGTTGAGGTAGAAAGTAAAAAGATTGGACAGATGGTAGCAACCAGACTGAAGAAATTAGATAAAGTGGCATACATTAGATTTTCAAGCGTTTTTAGAAATTTTGTAGACGTAGAAGATTTTGAAAAAGAAGTGCAAAAATTAATTAAATAATATGAAACTAGATGGCATAAGACAAAAAGTATTTTTAGACAGGTACTCGTTAAAAGATCCAAAAGGAAACCCGATTGAGAAAACTCCTGAGGAGATGTGGAAGAGAGTTGCTAAAGGAATTGCCGGGGTGGAAAAGCCTAGTAACAGGAAGAAATGGGAGAAGAATTTCTATAGCCTAATGGAGGATTTCAAGTTTTTGCCGGGGGGCCGAATTTTGGCCGGGGCAGGAACGGGTTTTGACGTAACCTATTACAACTGTTTTGTTATCCCAAATCCGCCTGATTCAAGAGGCGGAATCATGCAAAACTTAACCCAAATGATTGAAATTATGGCTCACGGAGGAGGAGTCGGGGTTAACCTTTCTTCGCTCAGGCCGAAAGGCTCAAGAGTCAAAAAGGTCAATGGTTTTTCTTCGGGACCTTTAAACTGGGCGCAACTTTATTCCACTTCAACTATCGATATTGTTCAGCAAGGGGGTAGCAGAAGAGGCGCTTTAATGTTAATGCTGCACGATTGGCATCCGGATATCGAAGAATTCATTACTATTAAACAGGATCTGACTAAAATAAATGGCGCCAATCTTTCGGTCTGTATCTCGGACGCTTTTATGGAAGCGGTCAAAAAAGACGGCAACTGGGATTTGATTTTTCCAAATTTAGACGATCCAAAGTATGACAAAAAATGGACGGGAGACATCGATCAATGGAGAAAAATCGGCGGGAAGATAGATATTAAAAAAACGGTTAAAGCCAGATATCTTTGGAATTTGATCTGCGAAGCGGCGTGGAAAAGTGCAGAGCCGGGATTGCACTTCCTGGATAGAAGTAACAAAAGATCAAATACGCACTATTTCGAAACACTGGTTGCTACCAACCCTTGTGGAGAACAGCCATTATCCCCTTGGGCGGTTTGTAATCTGGGAGCAATGAATTTATCGGCTTATGTTGCAAATAAAAAATTCGATTACGAGTCTTTTGCCAAAGACGTACAGATAGCGGTTAGATTTTTAGACGACGTCATTGACGATACTCACTATTTTATAAAAGAAAATGAGGTCGTTGCCAAGAACATCAGAAGACAAGGTCTTGGTATATTGGGCCTAGCAGATGCTCTTATCAAAATGGAGGCAAGATATGGTTCCGAAGAATCTCTAAAAATCGCCGATAAAATTTTCAAGACCTTAAGAGACAACGCTTATATTTCTTCCTCCGATATTGCCAAAGAAAAAGGCGCTTTTCCTAAATTTAATAAGGAAAAATACCTTAAAGGCTGGCACATTAAAAGACTTCCCGAAGAAATCCGTGCCAAAATTGCCAAACAAGGAATAAGAAATGCCGTGCTATTAACAATTGCGCCAACCGGTTCAACAGGACTTTTAGCCGGAGTTTCTTCTGGGATAGAACCGGTTTTCGAATTTGAATTTGTCAGGCGTGACAGAATGGGCGAGCATATGATTTATCATCCGCTTTTTGAAGAGTGGAAGAAAGCGCATAAAGATGAAACTAAACCGGACTACTTTGTTTCGGCCAATGAGCTAACTCCGGAAGATCACGTTAAAGTCCAGGCGGCTGCTCAAGAATACATTGATGCGTCAATTTCCAAAACAGTTAATGCTCCCAAAACGCATACGGTTGACGATGTTAGAAGGCTCTATGAAATGGCCTACGACATGGGGCTTAAAGGTATTACCTATATGCGTGACGGCAGTAGGGCAGGCGTTCTAGAAAGAATAGAAGAGAAAAAAGAAGTTGTCAAAGAAGCTCCTATGGCTCAACAGCCAGTGGTTATGCCAAGACCAATGATGGTTGAAGGGGTTACTTATCAAGCGGAAACTCCGGTCGGGAAAACATTCATCACGATTAACCATAATGAGAATAACGATCCATTTGAGGTCTTTATTACGGTCGGCAAATCGGGTTCCGATGTCACTGCCATGGCAGACGCATTGGGCAGAATGATTTCTTTGAACTTAAGATTAGTTGGACAATTAGCTCCTAAAGAAAAGGTAAAACAAATTGTTGCACAATTGATCGGGATTGGTGGCGCAACCAGTGTTGGATTCGGCGAAAATAAAGTCAGGTCGTTGCCGGACGCTGTTGCCAAAGTCTTAGCCAAACACTTCTCTTTTAGGGTTAACGGAGTGGTTGAGGATAAACCGCAAGCAAACGGAATGTCGACCCATCTTTCCAATGGACATGCCAACGGAATTACCGCCGATATGCCACCTGTTGTCAAAGAAGTGCCGAAGGAAGAAATCGTTAAGATGGAACAACTAACTTTGTCAACGCCGCAGGGTTCATTATCAACGACAGAAGGGTTGTCAACAGGACTTTTCGATATCTGCTCCGAATGTGGTGCGGCGAGCCTGGCTTACGAAGAGGGCTGCAGAAAATGCTACTCTTGCGGCTACTCAAAGTGCTAATGCCGCATTTTTAATATGGCAATTTACACAAGGTTTGGCGATAAAGGGAAAACTGCTCTTTACAGCGGTAAAACTGTTTCCAAAGGAAGCTTAAGAATCGACGCTTACGGTAGCGTTGATGAGCTAAATAGTTCCATTGGTGTAGCATTAACGATTGTTAAAGACGCCAAAATAAAAAAAGAATTACTTCTAGTACAAAATGACTTATTTGAAATTGGTTCCAATTTATCCGGTTTTACCAAAAGCGCAAAATTAAAAGGTTATTACCAGGGAAGAGTCGGCGAATTTGAAAAAACCATCGATAGATTGACACAAAAACTGCCTAAGCTTAGTCATTTTATTCTTCCAGGGGGAGTAAAGGCCGGAGCCTATCTTCAGGTCGTCAGAACAGTCGCCAGAAGAGCGGAAAGACGGGTTGCGGAATTAGCGGAAAAAGAAACAATGGATAGGGAAGTCCTTATTTATATGAACCGGCTTTCGGACTTGCTTTTTACTTTTGCAAGATATATAAATTACAAAGAAAAAAAGCAGGAAATTATTTGGACAAATAAGTAAATTTTCGGGTGAATTCGGTGTGATTCCGATACTGTGCCGCAACTGTAAAGTCAGATCCCCGTTAAAAGTCTTCCGAGCAGAAGTGTTTTTTATAGCACAACTCCTCCAGAAAGACGAGGAGTTTTTTTATGCCAGCATTCAACTTAGAATTTGAACAGAAGCGTTTACAAGAGCCCGGATTAACTTATGCCGCCGGTGTGCAGTCAACCAGAGATAGTCTGCGTACATTAGTTGCCGAAAGAACAAATGCTCCCAGTTTTTTTGCTTTAAATGCAACGCCCTTGGCAGTAACCAGTGTTGGGTATGAGCACAGGGGTGATTTACATAATTCTTTTGCTAAATCGGTTGAGGAAGCCGAAGCGGAAGCAATCGCCAGAAGATACGACTTAGAAAATAGGGGCTATGATCGGGTAAAACAACAGTTTTTCAGCGTTCCGTTATACTCAACTTTTATATTGTTTTCTCCGCCACCGGATGAGCCAATCCCGGGATATCCGGGGCACACTCCAATTTATCTCTATCATGTTTTGCCGGGAAGAAACGACGAGGACGGGGAAAAAGAAAGAGAAATAAAAGCCCTTTCCTGGGACACCTGGCTTAAAAAAGAAGAGCAGGCGGAAATCTTAAATGAATTAGATCCCAAAGTAAATGTTTTACCCACCGAAGAATCAATTCTTACTTCTCCTATCAATGTGGTAGGTGCGGAAAGCTTCCAAACGCTGTGGAATAAAGTCAGGGAGTACGCTTTAAGGAGAGGTTATTCTGCGTCCAGTTTTCCTCAATCTTCGGTTATGGAAGACTATCTTTTGCACGGTGAAGAAGTCATGCAAACACAGCACCCGGATTTTTATGTAATGATTGATGATTTGGCAACCCGTTTGGTAGAAGGAGCAACCAGAGATGAGATAGCAGACGATTTTGATACTATGCTTAAAAGAGGAGATAAGGACTTCTTGTATAAAAATTGGGGTTATCAGTCTGTTGTTCAAATGAGTATCCCCGGTAGAAGAACGCTGGATCCCAGATTAATATTCCAACAAAACAGAAGTTCCGAAGCGGTCAGATTGGCCGTAACCTTCTGCGGTCCGTCCGGAGGGATATCATCGGCTCAGGATAATGGCCTGAATCCATCAGGACAGGAAACAGGAATCAATGCCTGGTCGTTTACGGCAAAAAACAGGAAGAACACCGCGGTCGAAAATAAAATCCTTTGCTGCAAATGTCCTTTTTGCGAGAGAACGGTTGATGCCAAAATAGAAGGCGGAAGATTGCATTGCCCGGATTGCAAAAATTCGGTGCCTTATAAAGCAGCCTGATCCTTCGTTGTTGTTTTAAGTGTCAAAATGCTATTATTAAAGTATGGATGATTCCAATTTGGTGCCCAAAAAACCAGAAGAAGTTGTTTCGGTTACTCCCGCAGGGAATAAAGAAGCAGAACCTGTGGCTGTTTCCAGCGAGTTAGTAGCTTTAGATAATGAAGTTAGGGAGATAGTTCAGGTTAATCACGAAGCGCCTGTTTTAACTCCAGAGCAAAAAAAAGCAGGGGTACAATATTCGCCCGAGAGCGCTCCGGTTTCGGAAACAACCGGCGATAAAGCGCAAATAACCATTCCCCAAGCCAAAGCGGAAGTTAAAAAAAATGATCAGAATAGCTCGTTTTTTGGTTATTGTCTGACACTTTTGCGATCTATCCGGAAAGTCAACTTTTTAAAATTAAAAAAAGGAGAAAGTTAATGCAGCCAACATCGTACCAACCGATAACCATAGCTCAACTAAGCAACTTTAATGCCATTATGACACAAGTAATATTAGCAATCGTTTTGTTTGTGGTGATAATGGGAGCTTTAATCGGGTTAACGCTAATCTTGGGTTATTTTTTTGTCTTATGGAAGAAAAATCAGGCAAGAGAGAAAATGTCTTTAGATTCAACCTTACTACAGGTGGCGGTGCAAAGAGAGAATGAAATAAAAATTGATATTGCCGAACAATTTTTTGCGAGTCTCGCCTCGATTAAAGGCGGCGGCGGAATGTTTTCCTTTATGAAAGTTCCTCCTTCGATTTCATTTGAAATCGTTGGCCTGCCGCAAGATATTAAATTCTATGTTAATGTGCCGAATAAATACCGGGATTTTATCGAAAAACAGATTAACGCCGCCTACCCGGATGCCGAGATAAAAGTAGTTAGCGAGAAAGATTCAAAACAAGGATACATTGTCGGAAATGAATATAACATTTTTTCGGAGAACGGCAAAGTGGCGTTCACCGGCTTAGCGCTTAAAGATTCTAATTATAAACCGATTAAAGTTTATAAGGATTTAGCGATCGATTCGATTTCTTCAATTACTTCGATTTTGGCAAAAATGGGACAAGGAGAGGGAGCCGTGGTGCAGATAATTATTTCCGCGGCCGGATCGGATTGGAGCAAAAGGGGTAGGTCTTATATCACCGGGGTGAAAAAAAGCGAATCCAACCCCGAAACAGCTAAGTATTCGGCTGATCCAAAGGAGTTGGAAGCAATTGAGAATAAGATTTCCAAACCCGGATTCTATACGGCTATCCGCTTGGTGGTTTCTTCAAGTACCAAAGAAGCGGCGGAAGCGCATCTTGGCAACATGGTACAAAGTTTTTCCCAGTTAAGCGGCATAAATTCTTTAGGCAAAAAAAGCCAACGATTTAAGGGTAATTTTATTACAGATTTTGTCTATCGTTATATGCCGCTTCGCGGCGATTTGTCGATTCTAAACACTGAGGAACTGGCGACAATTTTCCATTTTCCCAATAAAGCGGTAGAAACTCCGCATATCTATTGGTTAAACGCCAAAAAAGCGCCTGCTCCGGCGCAGATTCCGGAAAGCGGCTTATTCTTAGGCAGAAGCGTCTACCGCGGTATGGAAAAACCGATTTACATGCAAAGAGATGACCGCCGAAGGCACATGTACATTATTGGGAAAACCGGTGTTGGGAAATCGGAATTTCTTAAAGACATGATTTTGCAGGATATCAAAAATGGAGAAGGGGTTTGTTTTATCGACCCTCATGATACTATTGATAAACTCTTGCCGTTAATTCCTCCGGAAAGAGCAGAGGATGTTATTTTGTTTGATCCTTCCGATACCGCGATGCCGATGGGATTAAATATGCTTGAGGCTCAAACCGAGGAACAAAAACACTATGTGGTTTCTTCAATCGTTGGGTTAATGTACAAATTGTACGATCCGAATAAAACCGGCATCATCGGACCAAGGTTCGAACACGCCATTAGAAATGCCATGTTAACGGTCATGTCGGAACCGGGAAATACTTTTGTTGAAGTCGTCCGGGCCTTAACCGACGCCACTTTTGTTCAGGAACTTTTGCCAAAAGTCGAAGACCCGATTGTCAGACGTTACTGGACCGATCAGATCGCTCAAACTTCGGATTTCCATAAATCCGAAACTTTGGATTACATCGTTTCCAAGTTCGGCCGTTTTGTCACCAATAAAATGATGCGAAATATCATCGGCCAGTCAAGTTCCGCTTTTAGTTTTAGGGATGTTATGGACAACCGGAAAATTCTTTTGGTTTCGCTTGCCAAGGGAAAAATCGGCGAGGAAAACGCTAATTTCTTAGGGCTAATTTTGGTGCCGAAGATCTTGGTGGCGGCGATGAGCAGGCAAGATATACCGGAAGAGCAAAGAAAAGACTTTTATCTATACGTTGACGAGTTTCAGAATTTTGCCACCCCGGATTTTGCGCAAATTTTATCGGAAGCTCGAAAATACAGACTCGACTTAATCGTTGCCAACCAGCTGATCGGACAAATAGACGAGGAAGTTAAGAATGCCATATTTGGCAACGTCGGAACTCTAATTGCATTTAGAATCGGCGTTAATGACGCAAACTTTATGCAGCGTGAATTCCAGCCGACTTTTTCCGAAGCGGACTTCTTAAACGTTGACCGATTTAACGCTTTTGTCAGAACTATTGTTAACGGTGAACCGGTACCCTCGTTCTCGATGGATCTGACCCGTGATTTAACCGCCGAGAAACAGGAAGAAAATCCGCGCGTTGCCGAACTGATCCGTGAGCTTTCAAGACTGAAGTACGGCAAAGAAGTGCATTCGATTGAGAGCGAAATTGCCACCAGGGCAAGGCTCTAAACTTGAAGATCGGAAATTTGTTGATATAATTGCTTCTACGCGTCCGTAGCTCAGTGGTAGAGCGCTACTCTTATAAAGTAGATGTCCTTGGTTCGAATCCAAGCGGACGCACTTATTGTGCCGGAGTCTGTATTGGAACTTCGGGAATATTCGGAACTTGTGGCGAAGGAGTCTGCGGAATTTTTGGAGTTTTCCAAATAAACTTGTACCAATAAAATGGCATGACAAAACCGTTAAGCATGAATAAACCAATTCCCCAAAGCAATTTTTGATTTCCATCAATTGCGTTGTTGTGGTAAAGATGATAGAGATAATAAATTATTAGTCCCCAGATTAAAACAATTGTTATAAAGTGAAAGACAAAAAATATAAGGAAATAAGAAACAAAAGCCGGGGATAGTGAATTTTGACTAGATGTTGAAGTAGTTGTAGAAGTTAAGGTTGTTGCCGAAGCAAATATGAAGCTGAAAACAAAAATAAATATCGCAATCCAAATCAAAGGCCAGAAGCTGAGGACTCCTAAGATGACTTTCTTCATCTACCTTAGAATAAGGAATACAATATAGATTGTCAAATTACAACTCGGTTAAAACTGAGGAATCTTTGCCACGCTCCGGAACATACTGAAGATATCTTTCGGTAGTTGAGATTCTCTTGTGTCCCAAAACTTTGGATAACATCACCAATGAAACGCCGTGTTTAATATGATGGGCGACAAAGGTATGTCTTAAATCATTAACTTTAGCATCTTTGACTTCTGCCAGCCTAAAATATCTTTCAACCGCTGTTCTAATGTTTCGAATCAGGAATGGTTTGCCCGACTTGGTAATAAACAAATGCTCTTCGGTGACTTTTGGTCTTATTTCCATATATCTATCTAAGGCTTCTTTGGCTCTTTTGTTCAAGGGAACGGTTCTTTCTTCGTGTTTTTCAAAAGGAGCAATGTGCAAACTGTCTTTGGTAATGTCAGTTAGCTTTAAAGCCGCTAGCTCACCGATTCTGATTCCCGTTTGAAGCAAGAGCTCGATAACGGCAAACATTCTTGGATCGCTTCTGGCGGCATCCCTTAAGGCCCTGTATTCGGTTGGGGTTAATATTCTTGGCGCAGCCAACTGATACTTAGGGTGTGAAACCAATAGGGAAGGGTCATCGGTAATATACTCGTTAACCTTCAAAAATCTGTAGAAAGTTCGGGTAGAGTTAATCTTTCGCGAGATCGATTTAGGTGTATAGCCGATGTTACTCATCTTGGCTAGAAAAGCCTCGAGATCTTCTTTAGTGACTTCATGGACATGGTTTTTTTTGAGTTCTTCCAAGAAAGTAACAAGCTGGTCAATGTCTTTTCCATAGGCAACCACAGTCGAAGCCGACTTCTGGTTACTCTTTAGATAATTCTTAAATTCATTATGGGCATCACGCAGCCCTATTTGTTTCATGAGGGCCTATAATATCACTAAACTCACGAGTAGTCAAGGCAGAAAAATGATGGTACTATTAAGATGTGAAAAGAGTTATTTTTATAATTTCGGTTATAGTCTTGCTTTTGCTTATAAATAGCCTTGCGCACTCGATTTTTGACCTTCTTGGTAAGGAAAACGTGCTTACTTCTGCGCAAAAACAACTAGCCTTGGAGAAGGCTAAAAATCAAAAACTTAGGACTGAGCTTTCTTACGTTCAGACCGACCAATTTGTCGAAGAAGAAGCGCATAATAAGCTGTTTTTGGTTAAGCCTGGAGAACAGGAAGTATTACTTCCTTCACAAGCGACCCAGAGGGGAGCGTCAGCTTCAAATCAAAAACTTCCAAACTGGCAAAAGTGGCTGAATTTATTCTTCTAGAGGAGTATTTGTTGCGGGGTTAGGAAGTGGTGATATAATGCCTACAATGGAAGCTAAATTGGGAATTGATGCAGACCGCATACATATAAGGGTGGGTGATGACACGCATCCAGTTTCTTTTGGGGAAGTAATTGAGCCTAATGCTGAGTATAAAATCCGTACTTATTCCTTTCAAGGCGAAAAAGGAACACAAGCCGATGGCTGCGTTTTTGAAATCACTCCACATGGATCAACAACTGTAATGCGTGTTGTTGACGAGTCTGCAAGATTGCAGGAAGTTGCCATAAAGGGTAGTGGCTGGTTTCTGGGAGTAAACCCTGAAGGGCAAGTGATTATTCAAGAAGCTAGGTGGCATGAAGAAGAGAATCCATTAGTAGAGCAGATGAATGGATGGGTAGGAGTCTGGATTGCAGGAGCGGAAGGGTTGGAGGTTTTAGATGTAACAGAACCACCGTTTAAGCCATCTATGGAAACTTCTGTCGTAAGGGATGATCAAGCAATTCCTCCTGATTTCTGGGAAAAATATGATGTTTTGAAAAGTCCACCCGCAGAAGCTTGAGGCTAAAATACCTGTGTTGCGGGGTTTGGAGGAAATCAGCACCTATTTTATGAGGTTAGACGAGGCTGTTTATATACCGGATTTAAGGTTGAGGTAAGCTTCCCAAAAACCTGCAAATCACTAATTTGGTTTTTATTAGAAATTAGAAATTGAAAATTCGGGGAGGCTTACTTCCTAATTTCGGCACTTACAGATTGCAATAATTACAAATTAGAAAAAAGGGGGAATTATTCAACAAGCATTATTTCAAAGAAATTCTCCATGTTTCCACTACTTAGCTGGAATCTATCTTTAAGGCTTACGGTTTTATCTTGATCGTTTAAAATTAAACTTGAAAGATAATTCGCAGTTACCTCGCCTTCTCCATTATTCTCATACTTTGTTATAAGCAATAAATTATCCGAATAATTATTATAACTTCTATAATTTGCTGATTCTGTATTAAATATCTGGAGAATAGGATCATTGAGAGAGCTATTGATAGGAGGATCTAGCTTGCATTCATATAATTGACCATTCCAAGCATAAAGCTTCTTTTCATCATCGATCTGAAAAAATATAATGTTTGCAACAAATCCAAATTTTATTCTGTTTACATTTTTAACACTTGGCACCATATAAAGAACTACCCTTTTTAAGGTATCTGCATCAACTGTTTCAAGTACTTCGTACCCATTGGTATTTTTGTATGTATAGGCAATTCTTTTCCCATTACTTGATCCTAAATTTATTTCGTTAGGAACAAAATTAAAATCAGAAAGCGTATTATTATTTAAATCTACTTTTTTTGAATAACCTAAGCCTCCGACAACTGGCTTAAATACCACAATATCTTTCCCTAATTGAAACATAACTACAGGGGCAGGGATAAGACAAATTCCTTTACAATCACCAGCTTTATAATAATTAGGATCGGGGTATAGAGATTTAGTAGCTAAAACTATTGATTTTTTACCACTGTTAAAGTCATATTTTTTTATATAATATCCTTCGGGTTTACTTATTAAATAAATAATCAATTTACTTTCCTTGATTAGAATCACCTGAATAATTGCACCTCTTTCACCGACCTCCTTCTCGATTTTAGAATCTGAGTCTGAAGTTAGATTTTCTAGGATAGTTTTTTTACCGGTTTTGTAATCAATAAAGCCTAAGACATTCTTATATACGGACTGGTTATCAGAGGTTCTTTTCGTATAATAAGTCTCCTTATAAACAATATTACTTCCTATATTGCCTTGTAAACTTAATCCACCCCAATTTCCTGCTGGTTGACCACCGCTATAATCAAAAATGGATACAAGCTTACTGCTCTTTTGCTTACTTAAATCTTCTGCGTAGAGCCTACAATCGTTTATACCTCCATTTTTTACAAAACAGTCATTTGTTATAAGAACTTTACTCTCGTTAAAGGTTAGTTTATTCTCTTCTACGGGTTTACTCTCCATATAAGAAGTTTCTTCATTTGTGCTTACTATTTGACCTGAAGTAGTTGCCTTCATTTGATCAGATGACCTTTCTACATTGTTAAGTTTTAAAAAAAACAAATAAACTATTACCATGACTAGAACTACGATTAAAGGTATGTAAAAAATAAGAAGTTTAAGATGTTTTTTAAAAAAGAGGGTTTGAGTATTTAAAGACCGTGCTTGCTTGTTGAATAGTGTTTGAGTCTTGTCTAAATTCTGTTTCACACATTTAGCTTCTCAAACTAGTTAACAATTGTCAATTTTGAGGCTAAAAAACCTATGTTGCGGGGGTTGGAAGAAATACGCAATTTCTTCCTCTCCCAAACCACGCCTGTGTTTATACCGGATTTAGGGTAAAAATCAGCCCCGTGGGAATAGACGATGGTAGAACCTGTTTATTGCGTGAATTTGAAGGTTGAAAGGAAATTATTGAAATCGCTTTGTTGGCTTGGGTCATCTGTATAATTTACAAACATATACATGTTGCCGTTATTTTTAATGAACACTCGCTTTTGATGGGTTATGTTTTCAAGCGTACTTTTAACTGTGATTACAGCTGCAGGTTCTCCTGCAACTACCGTATCCGGAAGTTTTGTAAAAATACTTGTAGCTACTTGTTTTGTTGTATTTGGAACCATCGCTATAAAGCTGTTAACCATGTCTGCGCTTAGCCAGTCATATGCCGCTGGGTCTTTAGCAACAAACGTGTCAGGACTTGCAAGAAGATCAAACACAGAAAGTTCTCCTGGTACTGCGTTAATTCTCTTAAATGTGACGAGGTAGAAAGGAGTAAAAAATTCAGTAGCAACAAGGCTAGAGGGGTATTTTATGCCATATCCATATTTCTGAGAAGTAAACAATTTCCAATTTGCGGTTGGGTCGGGTGTTGGGGTAGGAGAAGCAACTGTAGTTGTTGGAAACACGCTACTAGTTGGATTCGCCTGCTGCGTTTCAGGTGGCGAAGTTTGTGTCGTTACTTGTTTTATTTGACTTTTATTAGCAAATAACAAATATCCACCGCCTAGTCCCAAAAGAAGCATTACAATCCCAACAATAATCACAGGTAAAAAATTTAAGCGTTTATTAGGAGTTATAGGAGGTACTGATTGTATAGTTGTGTTTGGTAGATTGGGATCCATATGACTAGTTTCTCAAATCTGTAGAAAATTGTCAATTTTGAGGCTAAAAAACCCGTGTTGCGGGGATTGGAGGAAATCAGTATTTACTTATTAAGCTTGAAAGAGGATGTTTTTATTTCTCTAGGATCCTGTAATTCTGAAGATGATTTAATTTGAAGCTTTATATCTAAAAGGTTGTGAAGAAACGAAATTTATGCTATAACAGCTGAATTATGTCCACAGAAAGAGGGTCGTTGGTTAGTATTTTAGATCGCGCTGCTCAAGGTGGAGGAGGATTGGAACAATGGTCTCAAATTCCGGAAAGAAGAGGTAAATATTCTTACGAGGAGGTAAAACGCGCAAGCGAAAGACTCGGATTACTGCTTCAAGAACGAAACGTCAAGCCCGGTGATAGGGTCGTAATCTGGGGAACAGAAAGTCCGCAGTGGGCCATGTCATTTTTTGGAGCTTTACGTATCGGCGCAATCGCCGTACCATTCGACCGAGATGGAGACATGGATTTTCTCGGTAAGGTTACTGAAGCAACCAATCCCCAAGTTATAATAGCCGGACCTGGGCAGAGAAAAAAATTGCCTCAGGGATTTGATATACCTATTCTGGAAATGGAAAAGGCCCATGAAATACATGGACAGGAAGGCACCGGCTTACCAGACGTAGACATATCGGCTGGTGATATAGCAGAAATTGTTTATACGTCGGGAAGCACGGGTAATCCTAAAGGCGTAGTACTAACTCATGGAAATATAACGTCTAATGTAGAAGCACTTGGAAAAATTATCAGCCTTTCGAATGCCAGATTGTTATCAATATTGCCGGCCAGCCATATGTTTGAGCAAAACAATGGATTAATTGCGCCGATGGATCAAGGAGTAAGTGTTGTTTATATTGATGGTTTACTGCGACCCGATAGGCTCAAGCAGGCTATGGTTGATGAGCAAATAACAGGCATGGTAGTTGTGCCTGATATTTTAAGATCCTTTATGGAAAGCATTAAAAAAGAAGCTAGGGATACGGGCAAACAAACAGGTTTACATATAATTAATAACTATGGGGAACATCTTCCTATGGGTTTACGCCGAAGATTAGCGCATGAGATTATCGAAAAAATGGGCGGCAAATTTGAATTTTTTATTGTTGGCGGAGCGACTATAGATCCAAAGCTTCCGAGATTTTTTGAGAGCATTGGCATTAAAGTTCTTCAGGGGTATGGAATGACCGAAGCGTCACCGGTTATTAGTTGCGACAGAATGAATGACCGTAATCATAAACCTGGATATGTTGGACGTGTGGTCCCAGGAGTGGAAGTGCAAATAACTCCAGACGAAGAAATAATAGTAAGAGGTCCAAGTGTTTTCCCAATGTATTATAACAATCCGGACAAAACTGCGGAAGTAATTGATAAAGATGGATGGTTTCATACCGGAGACGCAGGCTTTTTGGATAGAAGGGGAGGCTTAGTTTTCCACGGACGAAAAAAAGAAGATATTATTGTATTAGGTAATGGCATGAATGTGCATACCGCAGATGTACTGCAACATCTGCTTGGACAAAATGAGGATGTGCGGGATGCGGTTATTTTAGGGATAGATGGAGAATTACACGCGATATTGTTGCCAGGAGAGGAAATGGATCCCAAAACCGTTCTCCAAAAAGCTAATAAAGGTTTTCCTCCTTATATGCGGATTAGGTATTGCACGGTATGGCCAGATGATGATTTTCCCCGAACTCCTAATAAAAAGCCGGCAATAAAAGAAATACAAAAGCGGTTAAAAGATATGTAATCTCAAACTTACTTTTTTATAACTTCTTCATGGAATTTCTAACTTTGAGAGTTAAGCTTTTAACAGGGATAACGGCATGAAAAACTCCATTTGTATATTTTAAGATAACAGGCTAAAGCTATGTTGCGGGGATTGGAAGAAATACGTAAATTCTTTCTCCCCCCAAATTACGTCTATATTCATACCAAATTTAGGCTAATCTATTTTCGTAAGGTTAATTTGGATCCGCCTGATAGACGATGTTAGAATCTGTTTTATTGGGAAAATATTAAAATAAAGAAGATCTACTTAGATACAATGGCAAAATTATCTTTTTAATCCGCCCCACTCAACCACAGTAAAACCACCTCTTTCTATTTTTGGAAGTGTAGGAGCATTTATCTTAATACTCGGCTTTTCTGAAAGAGGAAGATAATCTAAAAATAAACGATATAATTTATCGGGTTTTGGGATAATATTCATAGGAACAAGTTCATTCATCTGAAGAGTTGTAAGAAATGAAATTCGATAATAAGGTGCATTTTTAGCTATCATTTGAGGCAACCAATAATCCATCATGTCTGACTTTTCTTTTTCTGTTAGCCCAACCTCTGTTAGCTTAACGCTCATGAAATTATTAAGCTCATCCTTCGCAACTATCCATCCATTATCAATTCTTGGGTAATTTTTCGTAAGGTTCTTCCCCGCCCAATATATGTAGGGATATTGGTTTCTATTACAAGCGTCTTTTGCGTATTCTGATCCTACTTTTCTGACATCTATCAGGTCACAATTTGTAAACTGTGGCTGTAAATCTACAAGCGTGCCATCAGGATGAGCTAGAATATTCCAACCGTTGTTATATAAAGGAATTGATAGATCAAGAGTTACAGGATCTTGAAAATTTATCCGTACTTCAGTATTCTTCTGCGGGTAAAGGTAAATAACTGGTTTACCACAGCCACCTAGAAGCTGATAATCGTACTCCCCTAAAGCAAACCATCTTCCCCAATAATCCTTAGCAAAAATCAGAGGATAAGAAACCATATACTGATTATATGTTGGGGGGTTGAGATGATTTACTTCTTTAAAGGCGGGGTTTTCATAAATTTTTGCTGCAAATTCAGCTTTATAAAGAGGATTATTTTTGTCTGCAATAACGTATAAATCAAAACTATTAGTAGTTCCTATTTTTAGCATTTCATTATCAGAAATGTTTTTTAACATTGACGTATAATTCGTGCCCCCACAACCTGCAGGAAAAGAAACATCATACTGTTTATATAGATGAACCGAAGGATTTTTTATATCACTACTATTTATCTTAAGATTAGGCGCAGTTACATATTCCGGATATGAAGGGTAAGGACGACCGACTATTTTTGCCTCATCAGCGGTTGTATAAGTATATCCATTAGCCATTCCTTTGCCTTGTTTTTCTAATTCAGAATATTTTGCATCCCACAGAGCATTAAACTCTTTTTGTGTTTTTTCTTGCTGAGTAACTTTTTGCTTATCTTGATTATATAGAGCAAGATTGTCTTGAGTAGTAATATTGTAAAAATAGGCAAAACCGGTTTCATCCGTTACCACCACTTCAGTTTTGCCACCTATATATGGATTAAGGTTGCTTAGATCTGCGGGACGCGCAAAATACTTAAGATTTGGATTTGAAGAAGAAAGTTTTTTAAATCCCGAAACGTTTGTCAAAAGAGAAGTATTATATTTGTCATCAGTTATTGTTCCAAAATCAATCTTGTGCAAAACAAAATGTGAATCAAGATTAATTTCATCTGGATGATCGCTTTCTAACGTTTCCGTTTTTTCTATTTTGGACTTAACTAAATTTCCGTTATCAGAATAATATGGAATTGGATTCATAATGAAGTTTTTATTATCTTTAGTAGCAAAAATGCCAATAAAATAACCCGATTGATAACTAGAAGTATGAACTATTGCAATTATTCTTTTATAACCTGCGTGTGGACCATAAGAATAAATACCTGCTTCAAAGTAGTCAACGCTAAATGTCTCATTGCCAAGCTTAGCATTGTCAATATCAACCTGACTTTCAACAAATATGCCAAGATCAGAAACCGGCTTTATAGTTCCGGTAAAAAGAGGGGCCATTCGAGTTTGCGAACCAGCAGTAGGTGTTGCAGATGGTTTAACAGTGGCAGTTGCCAAGTTGTTATTTTTTTGAGAAGCAGATTGTTTTAATACTCCTAAATAATATGCTCCTCCTAAGGCAAGCAACAATACTAACACTAGTAATCCAAGAAGAATATATTTCATTTTGCTTACGTAAACACTTAAAGTTTTTTGAACAGGGGAATGTTGATTTTCAGGCGCTACAGATGATGTTGGGTTAATGGAGTTTTGTTCTTCCATGAATAAATCATATCATAAACAAAAAGATGTCAAGTCTGAGGCTAAAATACCCGTGTTGCGGGGTTTGGAGGAAATCAGCACCTATTTCCTGAGTTTGAAGGAGGCTGTATATATACCGGATTTGGGGTAAAAGCATGCCCCCCTGATGGACGACATTAAAACCTGGTTTTGCCCAGCAAGGCTTGGTTGACAAACAGCTTATAGTGTGATAGTATCCAGACATGATTGCAAGATATGGACTAGAACTGGAAAGAGCACAAGCGGAATTTGACCTATCTCGACAACCGGAATTTGTAAGAGAGGCATTCCCTGATCATTATGAAGGAGCAGTAGCTCTTCATCCACCTGTTAGTAGATGGGAAAGATTTAGAACTGTTCTTTCTTCGGCTTCAAAAACAATTCTTCGAGAGCAAATAAGCAAACATATAGGCGAGCAAACTCTTACGGGAGGAGTTAGTGAAGACATAAGATATGATGTTTTTGGTTTATACAGAGTGGGAACAGAAGATCGTTCAACAAAAGCACAAGACTCAGTTGATAATCATGTCATTGAAAAGATACGTAAATTTGTAAGTTCGGATAAACCCCATACTGAGGACGAAGTTCGAGATGCAGAAACTGCCTTAGATGTTGTAACGATTTCTGCTATATATAAAACGACTCAATGGGGTTACCTTCATAATTTAGTTGATCTTGTGGACCTTCAACTTGCCTTCGTTGAACACTTTCCAGGAACTCATCCTGAAAGTGCAGATTTATTACAAAGACTAATGCCTCTTTTTAAAAGAAACGTTCTTAGTCGTGATGATGATTGGAATATGGATAGAATCGAAGATCATAGAAAAAGAATAACGGAGATATCAGAAAAGGTTGGAAGATTAACTGAGGCTTTAACTCAAGGCGAAAGCGGTTTAGAGAACGTTGCAAGTGAACTCCCAAGTTCTTCTGAGCCACTGCAAGGCGATACAGATGAACAAACACCTGCTGCTCAACCCTTATTTCCTAATCATAGACGGGTCACTTGGATTCGTTGAAAAGTGGATTGTTTTTGAGGTTCCGCAGCTCCCTCTGATGGACAACGTATTACTGCTATCAGAAGGCGCAACCCATCCAACTCCCGTAGTTAAAATCTGAGGCCAAAAAACCCGTGTTGCGGGGCTAGGAGTTGCGCCTAGCCTATGAGATTATGAGCCTCATGTGCACTGTACACTACCCCGCGCGTAACAGTCATTATAACACGAAATTGCGTTAAACTGAAGCAAATGATAAAATAGTTTCGCGCCAGGGTAGCTCAGCTGGTTAGAGCACAGGATTCATATCCCTGCGGTCGTGAGTTCGAATCTCACCCCTGGTACTCATTATGGATAATCGACCAATCGGCATTTTTGATTCAGGCGTTGGGGGATTAAGTATTCTTCAGGAAGTCATGAAGCTATTGCCAAAAGAAAACTTCATTTTTGTGGGAGATCAAGGGAATATGCCTTACGGAGGGAAAACAAGAGAACAACTATTAGGCTTTACGGATAAAATCATGGCCTTCTTTGTTAAAGAAAATGTTAAGGCAGTCATCGTTGCCTGTAATACAGCCACGGTTTACGCCATCGATTTCTTAAGGGAAAAATACAAAATACCAATTATCGGTACCGTTCCGGTGATTAAAACAATAGCTGGGTTAACTAAAACCGGCAAAGCGGCGGTTTTTTCAACTCCGGCAACTACTAACAGTCCGTATCTTGCGGATCTAATTAAGAAATTTGCGCCAAACATTACTGTTTATAAAGTAGGCGGAACAGGCTTGGAAGAACATATTGAAACAGGCGATTTAGAAAATGAAGAGATTGATAAAATTCTCCATGAATCACTTGAGCCATTACTCGAAAAGGATGTCGACGTAATCGCCTTGGGTTGTACTCACTATCCGTTTTTACGAGATCAAATCCAGACAATCGTCGGTAAAAAAGTACAAATTGTTGACTCCGGTGGAGCAGTAGCCAGAAGGACAAAAGCGATTCTGGAAAATAATCGGATTGTTGGCTGTAAAAAGGGAGAAGATTTTTTTTACACTACAGGAGACAAACAAAAATTCGCCAGGGCGATTAAACTTCTACTTAAAAAAGACTTTAAGAATATAGATTCGATTACGTTATAATTAAGCGATGGTTGATTTTAAAAACAAAAAGATTGCGGTGATAGGGGAAGGGACAGAGGGTAAATCGAGTGCCGAGTTTTTGCAGTCCAAAGGAGCCTATGTTACCGTTCTTGATCAAAAACAAGGAAAGGATTACCTTCAAGGATTAGAAGTTTACGAGTTGGTGGTTAGAAGTCCCGGGGTTAAACTTTCCGTTTTAGAAAATTATGTTTCCAAAGAAAAAATAACTTCACAAATTAAACTTTTTTTTGATCTTTGTCCTTGTCAAATTATTGGCATTACCGGAACAAAAGGTAAGGGGACAACTTCGTCGCTAATTTACGAAATCCTTAAAAAACAAGGAGAAGATGTATATTTAGGCGGGAATATTGGACTTCCTCCGTTCGAGTTTTTGGATAAATTAAATGTTCAGTCAAAAGTGGTTCTGGAATTATCCAGTTTTCAACTTTTAGATCTTCAGAAAAGCCCCCACATTGCCGTAATGTTAATGGTAACCAGTGAGCACTTGGATTGGCATGGATCAGTTGAAGAGTACACCGACGCCAAAAGAAATTTAGTCAGATTTCAAACAGATAAAGATTTTGCAATTTTAAACCGCGATTATCCGGTAACGAATGAATCGGATATTTTCACCAAAGGAAAAGTTGTCCACGTCAGTAGAGAACGGGGAGTGTTGGAAGAAGGCTGTTTTGTAAAAAAAGGCAAAGTAGTTTTAAGGGTGAAAGATAAAGAAATTACGGTTATTCATATTAAAGATATTCTTCTTCCCGGAAAACATAACTTAGAAAATATCTGCGCGGCAACGATGGCAGCATGCCTTGCCGGAGTTTCGATTGAGAATATTACTGCGGTTCTTAAAAATTTTAAGGGGTTGGAGCACCGTCTTGAATTAGTCGCAACGGTAAATAACGTTAGATATTATGACGATTCATTTTCCACAACCCCTGAAACTGCAATTGCCGCGATCGAAGCGTTTGAAGTGCCGGAGATTTTAATTTTGGGCGGTTCAAGTAAAAATTCGGATTTTTCCGAACTTGGTTCAATAATTTCAAAAGCAAAAAATATCAAGGCAATTATTGGAATCGGGATAGAATGGACAAGAATAAAAGAGCAAATTGCAAAATCCGATAAGCCAATTCCGGTTATTGAAGGAGCAAAAGATATGCAGACAATAGTTACGGCAGCTGCAAAAATAGCGCAAAAAGACGATGTAGTTTTGTTAACTCCTGCTTGCGCCTCTTTTGACATGTTCAAAAACTATAAAGACAGAGGGGAGCAGTTTAAAAAGCAGGTTGCCTCTTTAAAATCCTAATATGATGCCGTCTTTCGAAATCATTAAAAAGGCCAAAAAGATCAAAGCTAGAGCCGGAATTATTAAAACTCCGCATGGAGAAATTGAAACACCGATTTTTGTGCCGGTTGGAACTCAGGGAACAGTCAAAGCGGTCGATCCAAGACAGCTTAAGGAAATGGGAGCGCAAGTAGTTTTAGCCAATACTTATCATCTCCATCTTCGTCCCGGCGAAGACGTTATTAGAAAATTTGGCGGTTTAGCAAAGTTTATGAGTTGGAATGGACCGACAATGACCGATTCCGGCGGGTTTCAGGTTTTTTCACTGGGGGTCGGTAAAGAAGGCGGGGGAGTAAAGTTCTTACGCGAAGAAGTTAAATATCAAGAGGCGGAAGATGTCAAGCCCCGCTTAAATAAAATTAGCGAAGAAGGCGTTACTTTTCAGTCGCACATCGACGGGTCAACCCACAAACTAACTTCGGAAAGCTCGCTTGAGATTCAGGAAAAACTCGGTGCGGATTTAATTGTGGCTTTTGACGATCTCGAATCACCAAAATACGATTATGCAAAGACCAAAAAGAGCCTCGAAATGACTTACCGTTGGGAGCTAAGAAGCAAGAAAGCCCACAAGAATACTTTGCAACTGCTTTACGGCGTTACTCACGGCGGGCAATTCAAGGATTTACGGGAAGAATCGGCAAAATTTGTCGATTCTAATTTTGACGCTATTGCCTTGGGCGGAGCGCATCTATCAAAACAAAATCTGTATCAGGTTGTCGATTGGACAACCGACAACGTCACACAGGAGAAGCCAAGACATCTGCTAGGGATTGGCGAGGTCGATGATTTATTTGAGGGAATCGAGCGGGGAATCGATACTTTTGATTGTGTAATTCCGACCAGAATCGGCAGAACCGGGTTTTTCTTCATCAGTCCGCCAGCCGGCAATATTAAAAACCGTTTCCGAACCGATATCGATAAACCACAATTTGCCAAAGATCAGAAACCGCTTGATGTAAACTGCGATTGTTATACCTGCCAGAATTTTACCCGTGGTTATATCCACCATTTATTCAGAAGCAGAGAACTTCTTTCCTATAATTTATTAAGCCTGCATAACGTCCATTTTTTAGTCAATCTTACCAAGCGAATCCGTGCGTCAATTCTTGACGGTAGCTTTCTAAACTTCAAAAAAAGCTGGCTGGTATGATATCATAGGCTTATGAAAAGAATTTTAACGGGCGATACGCCGACAGGCAAATTGCATTTAGGTCATTATATCGGAACTTTAGAAAATAGAGTGAAACTGCAAGATGAATACGAAATGTTTATTGTTTTAGCAGATACGCATGCCCTAACTACCTTAAGTGCCGATCCCAAGGCGATAGCCGAAAGTACAAAACAAGTCCTTTTGGATAATCTTTCTGTTGGGCTTGATCCAAAAAACGTCACTTTTTTTGCCGAATCGGGGGTTCCCGAGATTTACGAGTTGGCGGCGATTTTTAGTATGTATGTTTCCCATACCAGGGCCTTAAGAAATCCGACCATCAAAGACGAAATCGTTTCTAAAGGCTTAGGAGAGCAATTCAGTTTAGGCTTTATCAATTACCCGATTTATCAGGCAGCTGATATTTTGTGCGTTAAAGGAGAGCTGGTTCCGGTTGGCAAAGATCAGGAGGCGCATTTGGAACAGACCAGGGAAATTGCCAGGGCAATCAATAAACTTGCCAATGCTGTGATTTTCCCCGAGCCAAAAGCGCTAATCGGAAGAGTAGGCAAGTTGGTTGGAACCGACGGAAATCCTAAAATGGGCAAGAGCTTAGGGAACGCAATTTACCTTTCCGATTCCAAAGAAGAAGTAGGAAGAAAAGTTTCGTCGATGTATACCGATCCAAAAAGAATTCATGCAACCGACCCGGGAACCGTTGAAGGCAACCCGGTGTTTATTTATCTGGATGCTTTTGCCAACGCTTCGGAAAAAACTCGTATTGAAGAATACAAAGCAAAATATCAGAAAGGTGAAGTAGGAGACGTCGAGGTTAAAAAATATTTAGCGGAAGTTCTTAATCGATTTCTAGATCCAATTCGACAAAGAAGGGCCAAATTCGAAGCTCAGCCCGGGCTTCTTGCTTCAATTCTTGAAGAAGGGAATGCGAGAGTTAGAGAAGAAGCCGCAAAAACATTGAACGAGCTAAAACAGCAGTTAGGATTTGTATGACAGACGGAACAACAGACAATCTTGAGATATTCGAAAGGGCTTTTGCAGAAGAACAAGCGCCTCTCACAGATGTTCAAAGGCAACTAAGGCGAAATGCTGCGGGCTTTGCTCTAACAGTTTTTGGTTATGGTCATTTAGATGATGCGGCGCGTCAAGCAGATCTTGGCGTCAGCTTAACACAGGAAGAATTAGATGCTGCAAAAAAATTCCGAGAAGAACATGAAGGTCAATTAGGGGGCCATATGGCTACAGTACTTGGGGAAACTATCCCATATCAATTAAGCCGAACAAGGGATCCACAAAACCTAGGGGAAACTGTAGAATGGCCGATACAAAAAGATCCAACGGGCCTTGCGTCTATTCAGAGAACGCTTAATCGGGCTGAAGATGAAGCAACTCAGGCGATAATGAAAAGTGAGGGGAAAAAGGAAGAGGCGGAAATGCTTTATAGATTATTGATTAAAAAGGTAGAAGGTCTTCCAAACAAACCAATAAATATTCAGGGCGATACGGATGAAGAAACTGCAATAACGAGAAAATTAACAGATTCTTTTATTGCTGCTTTTGGGGGAAACCCAAGCCCGCAAGCAAGGGCAATATCAAGTGGCATGGAGGAAATTTATAAAAAAACAGGGTATCGTTTGGGAAATGAAGGCTTGGAAATTCCTCAGGTGAAGACAGCTGAAAAAGTCAGAAGAGCTGCACAGGTTTATAGAGAAGCAGTGGATTTTTTCCTTGACAATGTGAGGAGTAAGTAATGATCAGTGAATCTTTCAAAAACACCGCGTAACGTAAAAGAAAAGATTGGACTTTTTTAGTCTGCAACCCCTTTCAAATAAAGGCCAATAGTGCTATAATTTTGGCCATGCCGATCAGAGTAAAAAAGCCAAAGAAACTGAAGCAAATAAAATTCAATATGAGATTTACATGGAAAAATCTCATCGTGTACGCATGCCTGCTGCTATTTGCGATTTTTATCTTTACAGGGCTTTCCCAGCCTACCGGACAGCCGTTTTCCGAAACAAAAACAGTTCCGCTTTCTCAGATTATTTCCGATGTTAAATCGGGCAAGGTCGGTAATATTGCCGTTGATTCAAACAAGATAACGGCCTCGGAAAAAGGCCAAACCCTACAAAGCTTTAAGGAAACCTCTTCCGATATTTATCAACTATTTAAAGACGCGGGGGTTTCTTTGGACAAAACCAAAGTGACGGTTAATGACAGTACGACTCTAAATACCTGGGTGAATATCCTTTCCGGCGTTTTGCCGATTGTCTTAATGATTGCCTTTTTCTACTTTATTTTCAGGCAGGCAAGAGGCGCCCAGGAGAGTGTTTTTTCCTTCGGACAATCAAAAGCCAAAATTTTTAACAAAGACAAACCAAGCGTCAGCTTTAAAGATGTGGCCGGGGTCGACGAAGCAAAACAGGAGTTAAAAGAGATTGTCGACTTTTTGAAAAATCCGGGGAAATATAAGGCAATGGGTGCCAGAACTCCAAAAGGAGTTTTAATGGTTGGCCCTTCGGGAACCGGAAAGACTTTACTGGCCAGAGCGACTGCCGGCGAAGCCGGAGTACCGTTTTTCTCCATGGCAGGCAGTGAATTTATGGAAATGTTGGTTGGTGTTGGTGCCTCAAGAGTACGTGATCTGTTTAATAACGCTAAAAAAACCCAACCGGCCATAATTTTTATTGACGAAATTGATGCCATCGGTAGGCAACGGGGTTATGGATTAATGGGCGGACACGATGAGAGGGAGCAAACATTAAACCAAATTTTGGTGGAAATGGACGGTTTTGCGCCGACGGAACAGTTGGTGGTTATGGCGGCAACTAACAGGCCCGATGTTTTGGATCCGGCGTTAGTAAGACCGGGAAGATTTGATAGACGCGTGGCACTGGACATGCCGGATGTTGAAGGCAGAAAAGCGATATTGGGGATTCATGCCAGAGGTAAGCCGTTTGAAAAAAACGTTTCCTGGGAAAAACTGGCCAAAAGAACAGTCGGATTTAGTGGCGCAGATTTGGAAAACCTGTTAAACGAATCGGCAATCCTAGCCGCAAGACTCAATAAAAAAGCCATTGATATGAAAGATTTGGAAGAAGCCGCTACTAAAGTTAAACTTGGTCCTGAGAAAAGGAGACTGCAAACGGATGAAGATAAAAAAATGACAGCTTACCATGAAGCAGGACACGCTTTGGTTTCCTGGTTTATGCCGAACATGGATCCGGTACACCGCATTTCAATTGTTTCCCGCGGCATGAGTTTGGGACATACGATGATGGAGCCAAGCGAACACGTCCATGAAACAAAAACTCATTTGATTGAGCAAATTGCCGTTATGCTTGGCGGAAGAGCGGCGGAAAGCTTAGTCTTTAAAGAAATGACAACCGGCGCTTCCGATGATATCGCTAAAGCAACCGAAGTTGCCAGAACAATGGTAGTTGAATACGGCATGAGCGATTTAGGGCCGATCAATCTTAACGGCAATGACCAAAGAATGCCTTATGAACAGATTCAAGTTTCTCAGGAAATGTCGGGAAAGATTGACGCTCAAGTCAAGAAACTGACAGATGAAGCTTATAAAGAGGCCGCGCGTGTACTGAGTAAACTGCGTCAAAAACTCGATTTACTAGCTAAAGAACTTTTACAAAAAGAGACGATCGAGCAAGAGGAATTTGAAAGATTAATCGGTCCAAAACCCGCTCTGGTAACTATTAAACTTTAAAACTTCTAGGTTTTCTTCTTTGGCAATGTTATAATTCAGATATGAAAAAGTTGGTTTTAATCGACGGAAATGCCATTTTGCACCGCGCTTTTCATGCCCTTCCTCCCCTAAATAATAAAGATGGAATTCCGACAAATGCTGCTTACGGTTTTTTTATGATGTTTTTTAAGATAATTGAAGGTTTGCATCCCGAATATCTAATAGTTTGTTTTGATAAAGCAGCGCCCACTTTTCGAAAGCAGATGTATGTCGGGTATCAATCAAAACGGCCGAAAATGTCGGATGATTTGGTGCCACAAATTGATTTAGTGCATAAAACCTTAGATCAAGCTAAGATTAAGCACTTTGAAATTGACGGATACGAGGCTGATGATTTAATCGGAACTCTTTCTAAATTGGCAAAAGAGAAAGATTTACAGACAATTATTGTTTCCGGAGACCGCGATCTTTTGCAGTTGGTAAATTCTAAAGTGTTAATGCTGGCACCGGTCGTTGGCATAACGAAAATGATCTTATTTGACGAAGCAAAAGTTAAGGAGAAATATGGTTTAGTGCCCGAACAAATCGTTGACTACAAAGCTTTGGTGGGGGATGCATCCGATAACTATCCCGGAGTTTCCGGAATCGGTCCGAAAACTGCTAGCGATTTACTTAACAAATACCAAACTCTTGAAAGCCTTTATCAGCATCTTTCTGAGCTTTCTCCGCAGATTCAGGAAAAGTTGGCTAATGACGCTGAACAGGCGGCAATGGCCAAGAAATTGGCAACTATTGTCATAGACGCACCGGTAAAATTAGATGAAGACGAAGCAGAAGTAGGAAGAATCGACAAGGAAGCATTGAGAAAGGCTTTTGAAAAATTAGGTTTTAAAAGTCTCTTGGCAAGACTGGTCAAGACAGAAGAAGTCATTTCCAGGAAAGCTTCAGAAGAGAAAAAGTCTAAAGAAGAAACCAAAGGCGATACGCAAATGAGCTTATTATGAAAGTAGCATTGGTCCACGATTATATAAAAGAGTTTGGGGGAGCGGAAAGAGTTTTGGAGGCACTGACGGAAATTTTTCCAGATGCGCCGATCTATACGGCCTTTTACAAGCCAAATTCCCCGGCTTATAAACGGTTCAAGGGCAAGAGAATTATCACGTCTTGGGCACAATATATACCCTTTTTTAGTGGTCGACTTTATAGTCCTTTGAGGTTCATACTGCCTTTGATTTGGGGTAGTTTTAACTTCTCAAAATACGATTTAGTGATTTCTTCAGCCAGTTGGTATGTCACTAAAGGTTTCGGAAATGGAAATTCAAAAAACAAAAAAGGACCGCCGGAAATTTGTTACTGTCATACTCCTCCAAGGTGGCTTTACGGATATTCGATGTCGGTTAACTTGCAAAAATACTGGCCGGTTAAAGTTTATGCGTTGCTTGTCGGCCATTTTTTAAGATTTTATGATTTTCGGCGAGCGCAAAAAGTGAATTATTTTATTGCCAATTCCAAAGAAGTGCAAGCAAGAATTAAGAAATTTTACAGAAGAGATTCGGTGGTAATTTATCCGCCGGTTTCATTACCTAAAGCGGGTAAAGTTAGAAAGCAAAATTACTATTTTATTGTTTCCAGAATTGTCGGCGCAAAGGGTTTGGATCTGGCAGTCGAAGCGGCGGTCGAAGGCGGCTTTAAGCTTAAAATCGCCGGGTCTCCTGCCGGATACGCTTTTGAATCGGATAAATTGATCAAAAAAGCACAGGGGAAAGTAGAATTTTTAGGTCAAGTAACCGACGAAGAATTAGCTAAGCTTTACGCCGGAGCAAAAGGCTTCTTGGCGTTATCCAAAGACGAAGACTTCGGGATTACGCCGGTTGAATCACAGGCATGCGGGACGCCGGTAATTGCTTTTAACGGCGGAGGATATAAAGAAACTGTGATTGACGGGAAAACAGGAGTTTTATTTGACGACTATTCGGTAGATGGCTTAATCGTTGCGATTAAAAAATTTGAGAGACTAAACTTCAATCCGGAAGATTGTATTAAGAATACTCAAAAGTTTTCCAGGGAAAGGTTTAAGAAGGAAATAGAAGAGTTTGTAAATTCGAAAGTACAAAATTAAACTACCAGTTATAATAAATTAATTATGTCAGAACAACAAGCGGAAGCAGGAGTTCTTCCGGATCTACCAAAGGCAAAAGCAGAAGCTTCACAAAGACGCGCGCAAGCAAGAATGGGCAATTTGCCTAAGGGAGAATAATTATGCCGGAGTTACCAGAAGTTGAAACATTAAAATTAGGGCTTAAAAAATATCTTGTCGGACACAAAATCGAAAATGTCGAAGTCCGTGTGCCAAAAATCTTTCAGGGAAATCCCAAAGATATCATCGGCGCAAAAGTAGTAGACATCAAAAGAATCGGTAAGGGACTAATTATTGAGCTTAATAACAGTTTTGTTTTAACGGTGCACTTAAAGATGACCGGCCAGCTGGTTTTTCAGGATAAAACCACGCAGCAGGTTTCACTTTCTAAAAAAGTGGGCGGAGAAACGCTACCTTCCAAATATTCCCATGTCATTTTTAATCTCGACAAAGGCGCAAAGCTTTATTATAACGATCTTCGCCGTTTCGGCTGGATAAAAGTTTTACCCAAAACGGAATTAGGTAACGTTACTTTTTTTAAAGAAATGGGACCGGAACCAAAAGTAGGGGATGATTTGGCTGGCAAAGAATTAACTTTAGATTATTTTAAAAATACCATTCAAAAAGCTAGTTTGCCGGTCAAATTAATATTAATGGATCAGAAACGAATCGGTGGAATCGGCAATATCTACGCTAACGACGCTTTATATTTGGCCAAAATCGATCCCAGAAGAAAAGGAAAGACACTAAGCGGTGAAGAGGTTGAGGAATTGTTTAAAGCAGTGTATGAAGTTATCAAAAAAAGTTTAGACTACGGCGGATCTTCGGATGAAAACTACGTCAATATCTTAGGGCAAGAAGGAAAATACCAAAACCACACCTTGGTTTACGGAAAAAAAGGCGAGAAATGTTCGGTTTGCGGTTCAATAATTGAAAAGATTCAACTGGGAGGTCGCGGCACCTACTTCTGCCCTTCGTGTCAGCGCTAATTAAATGCTAAAAACAATATTTTTACAGAATTTCCGCAATTACGAGAAGAAAGAATTCACTTTCCAAAATCAAACTACGGTTATAATCGGGCCGAACACTTCGGGCAAGAGTAATCTAATTGAAGCAATCCATCTTCTATCAACCGGCAAAAGCTTTCGAACGGAAAAAGATGTCCAAATGATTAAATTTAAACAGGGCTTCGGCCGGATCAAGGCTAAAATAGATGATTTTGAACTGGAAGTAGTTTTAACAGACGGTTTTTTTAATGGTCAGAAATCGCAATACAAAAAGTTTTTAGTCAATGGTGTTAGTAAAAGGCGGGTTGATTTTGCCGGTAATTTTCCTGCGGTTTTATTTTCCCCGCAGGATTTAGACATTATTGTTGATTCGCCGTCTCTGCGCAGAAGTTTTCTAGACGATGTTTTAGAACAGGTCGATAAATCTTACCGCCTTGATTCGATTTCATTTACGAAAGCTTTAAGACAACGTAATGCACTTTTGGAAATAGCCAAAGAAGCTGGCGTAAAAAACGATAAGCAGCTTGAATACTGGGATAAGCTGGTAATCGAGCATGGTCAGAACATTACCAAGAAAAGACAGGAATTTATTGATGTTGTTAATGCTTTTGAGAAAAACATTTTTGATTTCTATTTAAATTATGATAAAAGCGTAATTTCAAAAGAACGTCTAGAGCAATACGCGAGGGAAGAGGTGGCTGCTGGAGTGACTTTAGTTGGTCCGCACAGAGATGATTTTTCAATTTCAATGTTTAATAAAGCCGACGATTCAACACATGACATTAAATTCTTTGGTTCGCGCGGACAGCAGCGCTTGGCAATCTTACAGTTAAAAAAACTTGAGCTCGCTTTTATTGAAAACAAATTAGGCAAAAGGCCGATTTTTCTATTGGATGATATCTTTTCCGAGTTGGACGAAGCTCACATCGAACTGGTTTTTGAAATGGTAAATGCGCAGCAGACGATTATTACCACGACTCACAGTGAATTTATTCCTAAAAATTTGCTTAAGAAAATGCAAGTGCTAAAATTTAATAAGGAAGTCTAATTTGCATAGAGAAGGATTTATATTATAATATCTTCGTTTTTGCCAAGAGACAGCTAAGGTTAACTAAGAGAAAGGAGGAGATTATGGAGCAAGATCAAACAGCAAGACAGGCAGAAATTGCAAGACTCGTAGCCGAGCAAGAAGCAGATGCGGACGGATGGTTAGATGAACTATCAGCTTCCGGCCCAGAATACGCCTGTGGTCTTTGGGGACAAATAGACTTAGGAAACTTTGATTCCGAAGAAACGCATACACACGGAGGAAATAGAATCAGAGTTAGGCAAGAAATGGTAGTTACAAGGTTTACTCTCTAATTTATTTTTGGATTTTATTGGAGATTTTGGAAAGCTGATAGGTAACAAAAACCGCCAAGAAAGTTACCACTAAGGCGTAGATCAAAAGAGAAATTATCCCGCTTCCGCCCGGCAGGATTTTTTTAATATAAGAATTAACTAACTCCTGAATTAAACTATTCCAAGCCAACGCCGCTACTAACCCAAAACCGCTGGTTGCCAGTGTTAACATTTGTTTAGCAAGTTCAACATGTAATTTTTTTTCTTCTTGTGTATCAGCCATAAATATATTATAGCAGATCAAAACTTAGGGAAAAAATCGGGAATTTGTGGTATGATGTAAAAGATTTAAAACCATAAATATGTATTCTCCAAAGTATTCAATTACCAACAGAGTTTTGAAAAATATCGGCAGTATTGAAGCTTCAAAAGAGATAATCGACCACGCTCCACTTTTGCCCTTTTATGAAAGAGAATTTCAAAAGGACGCTTTGATTAGAACGATCCATTTTGGAACACACATTGAAGGCAATGAGCTTAATCTAAACCAGGCGGAAAAAATCCTGGAAGGAGTAGAAATACCGGGAAGGCAGCGTGATATTCAGGAAGTTATCAATTACCGTAAGGTGATGAATTATGTGGATGAATTACAAACGTTAAATACCAAGTTTACGATTGATGAAAAGCTGATTCAACACCTGCATAAATTGACAGTTGATAAGATTTTAGTGCCGGAGCAGTGTGGAGTTTTTCGAAAAACTCAAGTAGTGGTCAAAAATAGTTATTCGGGGGAAGTGTCTTTCAGGCCGCCGATGGCGGTAGCAGTTCCATTCCAGGTGACCGATCTTTTGGAATTTATTAATGCCAACGATAAAGAAGATATTCATCCGGTTTTAAAGTCGGGGATCGTACACTATGAGTTGGTCAGAATCCATCCGTTTGCCGACGGGAACGGCAGGGTTGCCCGGGCCTTAGCCAGTTTAATCTTGTATCAGGAAGGGTATGATATTCGAAAATTCTTCTCTTTGGAAGAGTATTTTGATTCAGACGCCGCCCAATATTACGAAGCCTTACAAAGCGTTGAAAAAAAAGACGGCGATTTAACCAACTGGCTTGAATATTTTAGCTTGGGGTTAGCAATCGAACTTTCCAAAATAAAAGATAAAATCGAAGCGATTTCGGTTGACAGTAAAATCAAAGAAAAACTCGGGGGGAAACCGCTGCTTTTATCCGACAGACAGCTTAAAATTATCCAGTATATCCAAAAAACCGGTTACTTACAAAATAAGGGCTTTGCACAGATTTTTCCGATGGTCTCCGAAGATACGATTTTGAACGAACTGAAGGCGCTATTAAAATCGGGAGTGATTAAAAAGCACGGTGTAACCAAAGGCGCAAAATATATAATGGCTTAATATGAAATTCTCAAGACTGAGTGAATATTTTGAAAAATTAGAAAAAACTTCTTCAAGACTTGCCCTAATTGATATTCTTTCCGAGTTATTTAAGGAAACGGGGGAGAAAGAAGTTAGAAAAGTAACCTATCTTTTACAAGGGCGGTTAACGCCGTTTTTTGTGCCAATCGAGATCGGAATGGCTGAGAAGAATGTAGCTTCAGCAGTTGCTAATGCTTACGATTCGAACAAAGAAGGCGTTCTGAAGCTTTTTAGTAAATTAGGTGATGAGGGACTGGCAGTAGAGGAGTTAGCAAAGAAAAAAAACGCCAAAGACAGCGGAATTTCGGTTGACGAAGTTTATGAAACTTTAGAACAAATTGCCAAAACCCAAGGAACGGGAACAGTCGAAAAAAGACAAATTCTTTTAACAGGACTTTTGCAAAAAATGAACGTAATTTCGGCAAAACATCTTGTTCGAATTCCGCTTGGTGACTTAAGATTGGGAATTGGTGACCCAACAGTTCTAGACGCATTGGCAACAAGTAAACTTGGTGATAAATCGAAACGAAAACTCTTGGAAGGAGCTTATAACCGTACTTCAGACTTGGGTTTAATCGGTGAAACTTTATTTGCCAAAGGGTTAGAGGGCGTAGAAAAACTTGAGGTGAGAGTTGGTTCACCGATCCGTTCAGAGCTTTGCGAAAGGCTGCCGACGCCGGAGAAAATTATTGAAAAAATGGGAGAGGTCGATACCCAGTATAAATATGACGGATTTAGGGTGCAACTGCATAAAAACGGAGATGAAATAAGAATGTTCTCAAGAAACCTAGAGGAAATGACGCACATGTTTCCGGAACTAATTGTTGCTGCGAAGAAGCAAATCAAAGCGGATTCGGTCATCTTGGATTCCGAGGCTTTGGCGTATAATCCCGAATCCGAAGAATTCTTGCCGTTTCAAGAAACTACCAAACGAAGAAGAAAACACGATATTGCAGAGATGGCAGCAAAACTTCCCTTGAAAGCTTTTGTTTTTGACATTCTTTATAAAGACGGAAAGGGTCTTTTGGATTTACCGTTATCAAAAAGGATGGAAATCTTAAAGCAGGTTTTACCTGAAGATGATGTTTTGATTAGAACAAAAAACCAAACGATCAATGAACCAAAAACCTTAGGGTTGCTTTTGGAAGACGCCATCTCCAAAGGCCTGGAAGGACTGGTAGTGAAAAAATTGGAAAGCCCATATGAAGCAGGCGCCAGAAATTTCAACTGGGTGAAACTAAAAAGGCATTCGGCTGGAGAATTAAACGATACGATCGATTGCGTAATTTTGGGTTACATTAGCGGTAGGGGAAAACGAGCGGCATTTGGAGCGGGAGCATTGTTGGTTGGAGTTTATGATAAGAAAAATGATGAGTTTGTGACGGTTTCCAAAATCGGGACCGGTTTAACCGATGATGAATGGCGGGAAATTCATAAAAGAGCAGACAAAATTAGCCTTAAGCATAAACCTCCGCGCGTAAATGCGTTAAGCACGCCTTCGGTTTGGATTAGGCCGGAAATTGTTATTGAAGTTTTGGCGGATGAAATTACGCGCAGTCCAATCCATACTGCCGGAAAAGAAGGAGAGGAACCGGGTTATGCACTCAGGTTTCCGCGTTTGGTATCCTTCAGAAGCTCTGATAAAAAAGCCGAAGACGCAACTTCGGTAAACGAACTTATTGAAATGTATAAACAGCAGGGGAAAAATAGTTAAATTTCTGCCAATTTCGGCTTCGGGTTGAGTCTTCTGCCCGTTTGTGCGTCCGTCTCTGCTGGTTGATTCATCGCCATGAATTCTCTAATACGGTCATCTTCAGCTGTGAGGGCTAGGTCAATTACGTGTTCTTCCCCCATTATGGAATCTTACTTTAATAACACGACACTGGTTACTGGGGCACTCGTTCCATCTTGAGAAGGTTGGGCTATCAATTCTTCCGAAGCAGTTCGGCTCGTGATTTGATTTTCTGGAGACTGCGTCAAATTTATTGTAACATCAGCAAAAATTATTTGTCTAAAGGTTTTTTAAAATTGCGCAGCCAATTTTTCCCACTGTTTTTTGCGAAGGGTTAGATCCGGATTAGAATCAATGATCTCTTTTGCTCGGTCTAGAGCGAGCTTAGCCCTGTCGGGATTGTCGTCTTTTAGCATCTCGGCAATATCCATGTATCCGCCCGACATCCAGACGTCTTTGTTATACCTAACTTCGTTGGTAGCGATCAGGTCTTCAAGCGCTTTCTCTAACCTTTCCAACGCCGTTTTGTCGCCGGTTTTATATTCGGCAAAAGACAAATGGATAATTATTTCTTGCATCACTGCGCTTCGGTTATGTTGCGGAGGAGGAGTTTGCGTAAAGTAGGCGATTGCTTCTTTGTAATTCTCAACCGCCGTCCGATATTGACCCAAAGTTTCCTGTGCTTTACCAAGGTTAAATAAAGGCATCACTAAAGCTTCGGTTTGTCCAGTGTTTCTGGCAATTTCAACCGCTGCCTGGGCCGCATGTTTAGCCAAAATCATGAAATTTTGGTCTCCGGTTTGTTCAAAAAGGTGCCTTAATGTTAAAAAACGGGAAGATTGTATTTCGGCAACACCTGCACTGCTGCCTTCTTTTTGGTAGGCAACTGTTGCTTGATCGGTAAGCTCCAAAGCTTTCAAAAAATCTTCTTTTTCTCTTGCCGTTTCTGCTTGTTGATGTAAGTTTAGCGCATGACTATCCATAGCAAAAATATTATAACATATGTAGTAAAAATTTAAGTGCTTTTGTGCTAGAATGACTTTGTGGAATTCGTAACCGATTTGCATCTTCACTCCAAATATTCAAGGGCAGTTTCTCGAGACATGAACCTTTATAACATGGCCCTGTGGGGAACTAAGAAGGGTCTGGATATCCTTTCGACCGGTGACTGGACTCATCCGCTATGGCTTCGGGAAATTAAAAATGAACTGGTCGAAGACACTCAGGGAATTTTCAAGTTTAAAACCGACAAACAATTTAAAACCCGTTTTATTCTTTCGGTAGAAATCTCCAGTATTTATTCACAAGAAGGCAAAGTGCACCGCATTCATAACCTGGTTTTTTCTCCGAGTATCGAAACATCCGAAAAGATTGCTGCGGAGCTTATCAAACGGGGTTGTAATTTGACTTCCGATGGCAGACCAATTGTCGGACTTTCTTCGATTCAGCTAATGGAACTTATCTATAGTATTGATAATAACGTCCTACTGGTTCCTTGTCATGCTTGGACGCCATGGTTTGCTTTGTATGGTTCCAACTCGGGGTTTGATTCGATTGAAAAATGTTTTGGCGACTACGCCGATAAGATAGTTGCCGTTGAGACCGGTTTATCCAGCGATCCGTACATGAATTGGCAGATAAAAGAGTTAGAAAACCGTTCGCTTATTTCCTGTTCCGACGCGCATTCTCTGCCAAAGATGGGAAGGGAAGCAACGGTTTTTGTCACTAAAGAAGCCGAAGATTCGAATTTCAAGATTAACTACGAAGACGTTACGGCGGCGATTAAACAAAGTCTTAAAGGAAGGTTAAAGATCGGTTATACGATCGAATTTTATCCTGAAGAAGGGAAATACCATTACACCGGACATCGTAACTGCGGTTTTGTCCAAGACCCCAAACAAACAAGACAAGACGGAAATATTTGCCCTGTTTGTCATAAGCCGTTAACGGTTGGCGTAATGCACCGGGTTGAAGAGTTAGCCAAAACTTCGCATTTCCCCGATGAGGTTTCAAAATTAAATCCAAACGGGGTCAAATGGATGATTGACCCTTCTCGCAAACATCCGCCGTTTGTCAAACTGGTTCCCTTAAATGAAATAGTTGCCGAAGCGCTTTTGTCGACAGTTTCGAGCCAGAAAGTAAAAATCCTTTATGACGAACTTTGTAAAAGATTTGAATCGGAAATTAACGTTTTATTAAAAATCCCGGTTGAAGAAATTGAAGCAGAATTTGGGCCAAGAGTTGCAGAAGGAATAGATAAGGTCAGAAAGGGAGATATCGTTATTTCCCCGGGATTTGATGGTCAATATGGAATCGTTAAAATTTGGGGTGAAAAAAAAGCTTTAGAAAAACAGGAAGCCCCTGCCAGTCAATTGGGAATTGACTTTTAAATCGACTAAAGTTAGATTAAGTAGTGTATGCGAAAGGAGGTGAGACAATAATGGATGCAAAAACAAAAAAATTATTAAAACCCCTGGCGGACGTTTATGCAAAAGCCCCGGCTTTGCCAGTAAGTGCTAAAGATTTTCTTGTGATGGTTGCCCCTTGGGCAGCATTAATTTTGGGAGTCTTGGCGCTTCTGGGATCAATTAGCGGCCTTGGCTTATTCTCGATGTTTTCTTCTGTTGCTTATATGTACGCGGGCGCAGGATATTCAACCTTCTTTTTGCTATCAGCCGTAGTTGGAATAGTAGAAGGCGTTATCTTGCTTTTAGCTTTTGTTCCGCTAAGGAAAAGAAAAATAAGAGGCTGGAATTTATTAGTTTGGAGTGAGGTTTTGGGAGTAGTAGGTGCGGTTGTTTCCTTAAGCGTAGGAAGCATCGTTTGGGCAGTGGTAGTTGCGGCGATCGCTTTCTATCTCTTATTCCAGATGGAATCTTACTACAAATAAGACGACATAACGCCAAAAATATCTCTACGTTGTGGGGTATATTTTTGGCAGTTGATCGTCCGTACGTCTCGAGATAATAAGTTATATTAATGTATTGTTTGATACAAAAAATTCTCAGGAACATTTTTTAAAAAAGTGTTAAAATGTTAGATATGAAATTAATCGTTGGACTTGGAAATCCAGGATTAAAACACGAGAGAAGCAGACATAACCTCGGTTTTATGATTGTCGATGCTTTTCTAAAAGATTTTTCTTCGAGTCCGCCTACTAATTTTAAAGAAGAGAAAAAATTTCAAAGCGAAGTCGCCGAAATCAGTTGGCAGCCCAAAAAGGGCCAAGCGGAGAAAGTTATCTTGGTAAAGCCTTTGACTTACATGAATGGGTCGGGTTTGGCAGTTTCCTCAATTTCAAAATTCTATAAAATAGCACCAGCAGATATTTGGATAATTCATGACGAAATTGATTTGCCGCTTGGCGGAATGAAAATTAGGTTTGCCGGAGCGTCGGCAGGGCATAAAGGCGTGGAGTCGATCATCGGGCATTTGGGAACAGACCAATTTTGGAGGTTTCGAATTGGGATAGGCGCCCAGCACGGAAAAATTCAGAGCAAGAAATTAAAGGCAATTGACCAATTTGTATTGGGAGAATTTTCCGAAGGCGAGAAGGGAAAGGCCAGAGAGATTATTAAAAGGGGCAAAAAGGCTATTGAAGACGCTCTGGAAAAAGGTTTGGAAAAAGCCATGAACAGATTCAATACGAAGTAAAATTTCTTTAGCGTCCTTCTTGACAAAACTATTAGCATAAACTACGATTTTTTTAATGGAACCTAAGACTGAACCGCCAAAGCCACCGGAACCGATTAACAGGAATGATCCAACTTTATTGGCAGCAACACGTACAATCAAGGAAATGGTTAATTTTCCTGCTGACGAGAACGAACCTCCTTATGAATTTAGTTTGGATGAGTCAAGAGACGCCATGGCGGAATCTATTACCGGTCCCGTTAAGCTAAGATACGCACGAAAAATCGGGAGGATATTTCCTACGGAAAAAGATGACTGGACAGGATTCAAAGACATGATCAGCGAAGATACATTAATAGTCTGGACAAGAAAAAAAGACAATCCACACGCAAGAGATGTCATTATAGTTAGAAGACTTGGTGAAATGCCAAGAATGTCTGTTCACGACAGAAACGGAGTAACTTTTTACCAAATGTCACCGATTACCGGCGAAGCAGGACAAGTGATGGGAAGAGAATGGAAGAAAACATATACTTTAGGGCATCCCTTCGAAGAAGAAGATCCTGTAGAGTATGCTTTTAAATTGGTTAATGGAATTGACTTAGGCAAGTTAGTTCCCGCAAACCAGCCTAAAACTGCCGAGACCAGTGATACTTCGGCAGTAGCTACTGCCTAGTTTGCTATAATGTCTTCATGCAATCGGTAGGGAAAATACTAAAACAATTCAATCCTACGCAAGATAAATATATTTCCCGGGATTTTCAAGCTTACGGCATCTGGCTGGCGGAGCAGATGGATGACTACAAACACCGGGGGATGTGGATACGTTTTGCAAAAACCGTGCATAGGTCGATTTTGGAAAAAGCCTTTTCTTTTGTTTCCGACAGCAAAGCCGACAATAAAATCGGACTGTTTATGTGGAAGATGAAACAACTAAAACAAGAGAGTCTTAAAAACTCCAAATCAGAAGACTAAGGTCCCGACTTTCTCTCCGTAGACCGCCTTTTCGATATTTTTTAGTTGTTTAACATTGAAGACGATTATTGGAATTTGTTCCTGTTGGCAAAGCGCAAAAGCCGTTGTGTCCATGACCATCAATTTTTTTCTCAAGGCATTTTGAAAACTAACTTTGCTATACATCTTGGCGCTTTTATGAATTTTGGGATCTTTATCGTAGACACCGTCAGTATTACTTGCTTTAAGGATTATTTCGCAGTTTAACTCGCAGGCTTTTAATGCTGCCGCCGAGTCGGTAGTAAAGAATGGGCTGCCGGTCCCTCCGGCAACAATGACAATTCTGCCTTTTTCTAAGTGTCTTATTGCCCGGCGTCTGATAAACGGTTCGCAAACCCGTGATGCTTCCAGGGCTGACATTACCCGGACGCTACTGCCGAGCCTCTCCAAAGCTTCTTGTAAAGCCAAAGCGTTCATAATTGTTCCCAACATGCCAATATGGTCGGCGGTGGCCCGATCAACTTTAGTGCCTAAAATTTCTCTGGCTCTAAATAAATTTCCGGCACCGATGACAATAGCACATTCAACTTTAGTTTCTTTAACTAATTCATGAATATATAAGGCGACTTTTTGAATTGCGGAAAAATCCAGACCCTTTTTCTTTGTTCCGCCGAAGATTTCTCCGGTTAATTTAAGGAGAATTCTTTTATATTTAACTTCTTTTCGCATTTATTCTTTTTGTATTATAACTATTTATCAACTTTAAGCAAGGAATAATAATAATCTTTATGATATTATATTGACTATGCAGGCACACGTTTTTATTTTAGGTTTTGTTCAGGGAGTAGGCTACAGACAGTTTGTTAAAGCAAAAGCAAAAAAGCTTGGGCTAAAAGGTTGGATTACCAACCTTTCCGATGGTAGAGTAGAAGCGGTTTTTCAGGGAGATAAAGAATCCATTGAAAAAATGCTTGAAATCTGCAAAAAGGGTCCATTCTTCTCGCAGATAAAAAGCGTGAATGTCAATCTTGAACCCGAAGAAGTAATTTTTGATGATTTCAAGATTATTAAATGATATAATACGCTGTAGTATTTATGCTTTTAACGATTTTATTTTTTACATTTTTAGCTTCGATTTTTTCCTTATTTTTAGTTTCATTACTGCTTATTAAAGAAAATTTCATGCATAAGATATCTTTTGCGTTGGTTTCTTTTGCTGCGGGAGCTTTATTGGCAACCGGGTTTTTAGATACCATGAAAGAGGCATTAGTGCTCAACGGAAAAGATGTTTTTATTTGGGTAACCCTAGCTTTTGCGGCATTTTTTATTGTCGAAAGATTATTCATCTTTGTGCACCATCATGGGGAAGAGAATACGGGTGTTTCCAAAGATGAGATGCGTTTGCCAACACAATTTTTATTATTCGGAGACGGGATGCACAACTTTATTGACGGAATCTCCATTGCCACCAGTTTCCTAGTCAGTTTCCCTTTGGGATTAGTGACGACAATAGCAGTTTTTGTCCACGAAATTCCACACGAACTGGGAGATTTTGGGATATTAATTCATAAAGGTTATGCCAGAAAAGAAGTCGTGCTTTTTAATATTGCTACCGGCGTTGCGGCAATAGGGGGAGCAGTGCTCGCTTTCTATATCGGTAACGTATTTAAATATATAATCCCGGTGTTTCTGTCAATAACTACGGCAAACTTTCTTTATCTTTCGGCAACCGATCTTTTGCCTGAGATTCATACTAAGGCAAAAAAAAGCCTGGCTCTAAACGAAACTATTTTTTTTGTGTTAGGTATACTTCTAATCTGGGGTTTAATTCAAATCTTGGGGTAGGCCTACTTAACCGCTAATTGGCATTGATCATCGACAGACCATTGTTTATGAGCGCTTTCCGCATCGATTGCGCCTTTAATTGTGGCAAAAGGACAGGCCCCAACGATAATTTGCCCATTAATAAAGAAACTTGGTGTGCCGGATACGCCTGCTTGTTTGCCGTCAGTTAAGTCCTTTTCGACCTTAGATTGATCAGTTTTATTTGTTAAACAGCTTCGAAAATTGTCGCCATTTAACCCCAAAGTCACTGCTTCCTGAGTTAAAGTATCGGTATTATACATGCTGGTATCCGATTCCTGCGGCTGGTTTTTATAAAGGTAGTTGTAATAATCCCAAAATTTTCCTTGGTCGTTAGCACACGCTACCGCATTAGCTGCGACTAGTGAAGCTTGTTGCCCGTCGGGTGCGTTGCCGGATAAGAAGGCAAAATTCCTAAAGGCAAATTTAATTTTTCCCGTGTCGGCATAGTTTTGAATTATCTGCGGTTCGGTATTAGTAAAGAATTGTTCGCAGTACGGACAGCGGAAATCGGCAAATTCGATTAAAGTCACTTTTGCATCTTTATTGCCCAAAACAGGGAAATCTCCGTTAGTAAGCTTAACTCTTTGTACTTTTTGTAAAGCCGTCGGTTGGACACTCGGTACAGCTGCTTGTTGATTTGAGCTCTGACCTTTCTCAAGATATTGTACCTTGGTATAGAGCATTCCCAGCAGGAAAGAGGCTACGATTAATAATGCAACCAAAACTTGGTTTGACGATCTGGGTAAAAGTTTTTTTAAATTTTTCCAATGTATATTTCCGGGCCTAAGTCGTAGAGGAAGTTTAATATTCACGGCAAATTTTAGTTGTTTAGGTTCAAGTGCGGATGGTTTTCTGGTTGATGTCTTTTTTGGCATAGTTGCATTTTATCCTTTTTAAAAAAGACTTGTCAATAACTAAAACTACACGGCGCTTGGATTACTTAAGAACAGTTTAAAGAAATCACTTAATGCGGAAAATCCAAAATATCCTCCCACGTTTTTTCTTAAATCGCTTAAACTTATTAAAATCATCTTATTTCACCCCCTCTTAAAGTATCTTTAAGAATTGGCATTATCTTAATAAGAAACGAACTCTTTAGCAGTAATAGATAACACGGAGAATTTGTAAGGCGCTTAACAAGTTTTAAACACCTGCCTTTACATAACTTCTTTTTGCAGCTATCATAAGGTTATGAACGAGAACTCAAAATTTAAGATAGGAATTGTCGGTTGCGGTAGGGTGGGATCAACCATCGCTTATACATTATTATTGGATGGGTCTGTAACAGAATTAGTTCTTTTCGACAGAAGTTTGGATAAGGCAACAGGAGAGAAATTGGATTTAGAACACGGACTGGGTGCATTGAATTACGTAGCTATATTGGCAACTAATAATTATGCTGATCTAAAAGAGTGCGGAGTAATAATTATTACGGCAGGGGTAGCGCAAAAGCCGGGAGAAACAAGACTGGATCTTTTTAAAACTAATAAAACGATTCTAGAAGAAATCATTAACGGGCTGAATAAAGTCGCGTCCGAAGCGGTTATATTAATAGTAACGAATCCGTTAGATGCTTTGGTTTATGCAGCTAATAAGATTTCACCAAACAGCCGGGGAAGAATTTTTGGTTCAGGAACGCTATTGGACACTTTAAGATTTAGATACTATATTGGTGAAAAAATTGGAATTGATCCCAAAAGCATCCATGCTTATATTCTGGGGGAGCATGGTGATAGTTCGTTTCCGGTATCGGCAAACGCTACAATCGGTGAACAAAAACTAATGGAATTTCCCGGAGTTACTAAGCAATTAATTGATGAAGCTTACATAAAAACAAGGGATTCCGCGGCGGAAGTAATCAGACTTAAAGGAGCGACTTATTACGGGATTGCCGTTGCGGTTAGGAAGTTTGTTCAGGCGATCTTGTCGGACGCCAAAACGATCATGCCGGCGTCAGTCACACTGCAGGGTGAATACGGCATGGAAAATGTTGCCTTAAGTGTGCCATGCGTGATTGGTGGTAGAGGGGCAGAAAAGATATTAGAGATTAGTCTTTCTGATGAGGAAGCAGCAAAGTTAAAAGAAAGCGCCGCAAAACTAAAAGAATATAATAGCTAATTAGAGTTTTTAAATAATGCTTACTCCCAACAAATTTGTAAGCTCATGCGTTGACATAAAGAAAACTCTTTGCTATTGTAGTACAACAAGGAAGTGAATGATGGCAGATTTAGTATTAACAGATCAAAATTTTCAAGATGAAGTTCTCAAGTCAACAGAGCCGGTATTAGTAGATTTTTGGGCAGAATGGTGTATGCCTTGCCGAATTGTTGGACCAATTGTCGAGGAATTAGCAAAAGAATATACTGGAAAACTTAAGGTTGGTAAGCTTAACGTTGATCAAAACGGACAAACGGCTTCAAGTTTTAATGTAATGAGTATTCCGAGTCTTCTTATTTTCCAGAACGGACAGGTTATAAAACAAATGGTGGGAGCGCAGAGTAAAGAAAATTTCAAAAAAGAAATAGACAGTATTTTGTAAATTCCCCGCGCTAGTTATAACAATATGGAAACTTATGACGTAATCATTTTAGGAGGAGGACCATCAGGTCTTACCGCCGCAATCTACACAACCAGAGCCAATTTCAAAACTTTGCTTATTGCCGGGGTAAAGTGGGGTGGGCAGTTAATGCTTACTACGCTAGTGGAGAATTTTCCGGGATTCCCTGAAGGCGTTCAAGGTCCCGAGCTAATGACTAATATGCGAAAGCAAGCCGAAAAGTTTGATACAGAAATTATCGATAGTGATTTTACTGCCACGGATTTTTCTAAATCTCCTTTCAAAGTATCTGTTGGCGATAAAACCTATGAGGCAAAATCAGTGATCATTGCCACCGGCGCCGATACCAAATGGCTAGGCGTTCCCGGGGAACAGGAAAAAATCGGCCGCGGCGTCTCCAGTTGTGCTCCTTGCGACGGCGCATTTTTCAGAAATAAAAACGTGATTGTCGTCGGCGGAGGAGACAGCGCCATGGAGGAAGCGACAGTCTTAACCAACTTTGCAAGCTTAGTAACGGTTGTCTATAGAGGCGATGTCTTAAAAGCTTCGCAGGCAATGCAGGATAAGGCAAAAGCCGATCCAAAGATAAAATTCTTATTTAACAGCGAAATAGTAGAAGTTTTAGGCGATCAAAGGGTTGAAAAAGTAAAAATCAAAAACAACAAAACCAATAAGGAATCTCAGATGCCGATTGACGGCATATTCGTTGCCATTGGTCATGTTCCGAACACAAAACTTCTCCAAGGAATAGAGTTGAATGAACAGGGATTCGTGAAAGTTTTTGATCATTTCCAGACCAATGTCAAGGGCGTATTTGTGTCCGGAGATGTCCACGATACCGATTATAAACAAGCAATCACTGCTGCCGGATACGGATGTGCCGCCGCGTTAGAAGTCGAAAAATATCTTCGTGAATTTTAATTATTTTGGTTAACAAATATTGCCACGACTTTAGATTTATTTGTGAGAAAAATACAATCAAAGGCCGCAAGGTTCGTCGAGAAGAAGATGGCGACTGGGATGTAAAAGTATATCCGTAGAACCCAAAACGACATTTTGGAATTCATAGAAAATCCATACGCTCATTTTTCAAAAGAGGAGATAGTAAAGGCGAGATATCAATTAATGGAAAGAGTGGATAAGCTAGATCAAGCAATTAAAAAGTTGAAAGGTAGCTTTAAATAACCACCCTTGACACATTCAAATTGGTATGTTAGACTGCATGATTAGTGAACGATTATCCGGCCGTAACTGGCTTGATACGAGAAAACTTTATGTTAGCAAACGAAATTATATCTTTAACCCTAAAACGGGTTTTTTGATGGCTTCATAATAGTTTCCTCGTAATTTACTTAGTTCAGTACTTTATTTTTTTTGGATCGGAAGCGAGGGCCCGAAGTTTACCCGGTTGAACGCCTCGTTTGCAACGAGGAGGTAAGGAGTTCGACTCTCCTCGGGTCCACAAACAACTTGTTGTCTAGCACGTAGCGCTTGTCACATGTGTGGCCGCTACTTGCTAGATATTTATGAGTTGGTTCTTTAAAAAGTGAAGAGAAGTCCCGTCTAATCGTACTCTTGTAAGAGAGAATGATTTCGGGCGGGATTAAGTGTCTTTTTATTCTGTTGTATAACAGAAAATAAAAGTCTACTCATAATGCCGATAATGGATGCCTAGGAGGCTTTGACCGAGGAAGGACGCATACGGCGGCGATACTCGTCGGGGAGGTGCCATAGACCTTTGATCCGGCGGTTTCCGAATGGGGTAACCCCTCGCTTTAAGCGAGTCCCAAACATAAAAATATTTCAGCAATGAGATATATAGTGTTTGTGGAGGGCACGGTGTGAACTGAAACATCTTAGTAACACCAGGAAAAGAAATTATTAAAGATTCCGTCAGTAGCGGCGAGCGAAAGCGGAGCAGTCTAAACTCATCCGTAAGGGTGAGGGTTGTAGGGCAGACGATATTCGATCAAATTTTTTTAGCAGAAAGATCCGGAATGGTCTTCCATAGAGAGTGAAAGACTCGTAAGCGAAAAGAAAATTTGCGATAGTTTGTTCCTAAGTACCACGGGCTACGTTGTCCTGTGGGAATCTGGGGCGGCCATGCTCCAAGACTAAATATCAAAGCCTACCGATAGTGAACTAGTACTAGCGAAGGAAAGGTGAAAAGCACCCCGGAAGGGGAATGAAATAGAACTGAAATTGTCGGCTGTCAAGCAGACGAAGTACGAGCAATCGTATGACGTCGTGCCTATTGAAGAATGAACCGGTGAGTTATTGATTGCAGCGTTAGCTTAAACACGCTAAGCGTGTGAAGGCAGAGTGAAAGCGTGCCCTAACTGGGCAATTTAGTTGCAGTTAATAGACCCGAAACTGGGTGAGCTAACCTTGAACAGGGTGAATGCTGATGAAAGTTAGCAGGAGGCCCGAACCCGTATCAGCAGCAATTGGTTGGGATGATTTGAGGTTAGGGGCAATATGCCAAACGAACCCAGAGATAGCTGGTTCTCCCCGAAATATATTTAGGTATAGCGGTAGTTTAACTATACACTGAGGTAGAGCACTGAATGGTTCGCGACGGAGCAATCCGCCGCAACTAATCAAACTCCGAATGCAGATGTAAGTACACTACTAGTCAGACTGGTCGGGCTAAGCCGATGGGTCGAGAGGGAAACAGCCCTTATTACCGTCTAAGGTCTCTAAATAAAAGCTAAGTTTTGAACGAAGTCAAGTTTCATAGACAACCAGGAAGTTGGCTTAGAAGCAGCCATCTTTTAAAGAAAGCGTAACAGCTCACTGGAGGATGATACTTGGCGCGAAAAATGTACCGAGGATTAAGTTTTTTACCGAAGACGTAAAATCTGTAAGGATTGGTAGGGGAGCGTTCTATTTGCAGTGAAGCTGAACTGTAAGGTTTGGTGGAGCGGATAGAAGTGAGAATGCCGGTATGAGTAGCGATACTCCGATGAGAAGTCGGAGCGCCAAAAACCCAAGGTTTCCTCCGCACTGTAAGTCAGCGGAGGGTTAGTCGGCCCTAAGGGCGTTCCTCGTTTAAATGGGGGGTAGCCCAATGGACAAGTCGTTGAAATTCGACTACAGAAGATAAATATTCTAAGGTGGTTACGAAAGTGGAAGAGCTAGGCTTTATTCGTAGAGTCTAAGCAGTGAAATAGTGGTAACAGGCAAATCCGTTACCGCGTTTAATTAAGCTGCGAATGAAAGTAGTTAGCAATAATTGCAATTTAGTAGCTTTCAGTTTCCGAGAAAAACCTCATTAGTCCTGTCGCAAGATAGGAAAAATTTATTTTTTACCGTACCGCAAACCGACACAGGTGGGTTGGTCGAGAAGACTAAGGCGATCGGGAGAAAGATGTTCAAGGAACTCGGCAAAAAAGCTAGGCGTAACCTATGGGAGATGCCTTGCCTACATTAGTTTGTAGGCCGCAGCGAAAGTTTATTTAGCGACTGTTTATCTAAAACACAGGTCCCTGCAAAACCGAAAGGTAAAGTATAGGGGCTGACGCCTGCCCAGTGCTGGTAAGTCAAATATCGCAGGTGAAGTTCGTAAGAATCAGCTAGTGATATAAGCTCCAGTAAACGGCAGCAGTAACTATAAGAAATTGTAGTTGTAAAATTTAGCTAAATGCTGGAAAATCTGTACCGGCAAACGGTTGAAGTATCTGGCGTTACTATGTTAAATTAAACATAGTGAAAATACGACCAGTGCAGACAATCAGCAGGAAAGACCTTGATCGGAAAAATTTAGGCTATTTTATTGCGGGGTTTGTAGAAGGAGAAGGTAGTTTTAATGTGTCGCTTCGTAAAAAAAGCGATTATAAAGTTAAGTGGCAAATAGTCTTAAGCTTTAATGTTTCACAAAAAGATCCATCAATTCTTTGTGTTATAAAAAAAGAATTAGGATGTGGAATAATTAAAACCAGAAAAGATGGTTTGCACTCTCTGGACGTAACAAATTCCAAAGAAATAGTTGAAAAAGTTATTCCATATTTTTCTAAATATCCATTACTTTCCAAAAGTAAAATTAATAACTTTAAAATTTTTTATGAAATCTCAAGACTTGTTAAAAGCGGAGAGCATAGAAATATTAAGGGTTTAAGAAAAATTTTACTCTTAAGAGAAAAACTGAATGAAGGGAAAGGGAGAACAAGAAAATATGAATATAAAGATATATTTCCGATTCAGGAATCCTCAGAGACTATACGCTAAACTCGTTTTCAAAAAACGATGATGATATAGTCCGACCTCATGGACGACCATGAGACTCTGTAGCCAATCAGAGCAAGTAACAATGTGAACTGTTCTATGGTAGCAATTCGTTGCCTTAGAAGAAAAGTGTTTTAGAAATCTAACTAAATGCTGGAATAACTCAGAATCCAACAGTACCAAAGATGGTAAAAATCTGTTTGGTGGAGTCAATCAGCAGGGAAGATCCCGAAGAGAAATCTAGGGAAACCCTCAGAGACTATACGTTAGAATCTCAAAGTAAATGAGATAAGATATAGTCCGAACTCCGGTGCGAATCGGAGAGTCTAGATTCGCAAATCTAGGATTAACATAATGAGCGAAGTTCCTTGTCGGGCGAGTTCCGACCCGCACGAAAGGCAGAACGACTGAATAACTGTCTTGAACATTTACCCGGCGAAATTGAGATGGCCGTGAAGACGCGGCCTAGTTATACATGGACAAAAAGACCCCGGGAGCTTTACTGTAGCTTGGCATTTGAAAGTTTATTTTAATTGTTTAGAATAGGAGGGAGCTTTGGCGAAATATGAAATACCTCTCTTTGGAGTAAGCAATCATTACCTCTAGCCACAAAAAAATCTGGCAGGGGGACAGTGTCTGGTGGGCAGTTTAACTGGGGCGATTGACTCCTACAGTGCAACGGAGTCGTACAAAGGTTGGCTAATCTTGGATAGAAATCAAGATGATAGTGCAAACGCATAAGCCAGCTTGACTGCGAGACCTACAAGTCGAGCAGGTTGGAAACAAGGTGTTAGTGATCCTGTGATGCCTATTGGTAGGCACACAGCTTAACGGATATAAGCTACCCCGGGGATAACAGGCTGATCGCATCCAAGCGTCCACAGCGACGATGCGGTTTGGCACCTTATGTAATTTACATCGGGGCGCCTGAGAAGTAATTCTTAAGCTTGGATTATTCAAAAAGTATTATAGAGAATACGTTGAATAATAAATTTACTAGTCAAAATCGGTGGACTCCAGAAAGTTTTTCTGGACAATACCGAGGGAATCATCTTAAGTGAGATGACCCGTATCGACTGGATTTCCGATTTAATCGGAATGAAGATAGAAGTTTTTATAAACAAATTTATGACTTCTATAAAAGACTAGCTCCTCTTAAATTGATGATAGAGGATGAAGGTATAGTCAATGCACTTGGTAACAAGTCGCGATGTCGGCTCATCGCATCCTGGGGCTGGAGAAGGTCCCAAGGGTCTGGCTGTTCGCCAGTTAAAGCGGTACGCGAGCTGGGTTCAGAGCGTCGTAAGACAGCTCGGTCTCTATCCTGTATAACCGTCGAGATTTGAGAAGATTCGTCCCTAGTACGAGAGGACTGGGATGAGGGAATCCCTGGTGTGCCGGTTGTTTCCTTAAAAGGAGCATCGCCGGGTAGCTAGATTCCCAACCGATAACCGCTGAAAGCATCTAAGTGGGAAGCGGCCTTCAAGATTAGATCTCATTGCGTAAGCATGAAACCCCTTCTAGACTAGGAGGTTGATAGGCGGGCAGTAGAAGTGCCGTAAGGCATTAAGCTTACCCGTACTAATGGTTTAAAAAGTAGATTTTTTTAAAAGACATTTATCCTTTTTAAAAAGGATTTTCTCTTCACTTTTCAGAGAGTCAAAGCAATTTGACAATCTGGTTTAATTGAAAATTTTCCCGGTGTTTGTGCGAAGCGGTACCACCTCTTCCCATTCCGAACAGAGAAGTGAAACGTTTCAGCGCCTACGATACTAGCTTTTATGCTTGGGACAATAGGTCACGCCGGGATTTTTTGTGGTTAAAAGGCGTCTTATAATTGAAATTTGAAGCAGAAAAGGGTATAATAATAGCCTTGTTTAAATTATGGAAACAGACAGACAATTAACAGTGGGTCAATTAATGGTTGATTCACGAAGAAGCAATAATGTGACAAGAAGACTAGAAGAGAATATCCCTCTAATTGATAGGGTTATTGGCGCTGTCGCAATACACTATGCGATTACAGTTGATGATTTAATAGGTCCTTCAAGAAGAGCGGATCTTGTCGAAGCCAGATCAATGGCTGCTCATTTAATGAGCAGGCATTCAGAATTAAGTTATAAGGCGATTGCGTTTGCCATAGGAAGGACAGACCATACCACAGTATTAAATTGTTTAGGAAAGATAGATAATCTAATGGGACAACCGCATTTTAGACAGAAAACAGAAGAAATAGGATTTTCTTTAGATGCTACTAGAGTTGCGGGGCTTTAAGAAAATCTACCCAAAAGTTATAAAACCTTCTTAGGATACTCTGTTTTTCCGGCACAACACCAACGGGGATATTCACTGCTTTATTAATCACCGGCAAAGGATTTTTTTGGTTCTGTTTTTGTTTCAGGAAAAATATAAATACTCTTCCCGGCGGGGAAGCGAAGGTTTTGTACTGAAAATTCCGGGCTAAGAAATTAATTTCCAGGTTATTTAAACTGCAATCAACACAAGCATAAACATAATAATTAGCGTCTTTTAAATTATTCGTGTCTTTTAAGTTTACTTGAACAAATCTGACATTTTGGTAAAAAGAATATTGGTAAAGGTCAGTATTAACATAGGAACTTGGATTAACGTCAATAGTGTCATAGGGAATAAAATATTGGCTGACACTTTTTGCCAAGTTATAGCGAAAGACATTTGTTAAATTTTGTTGGGTTTTCCAATCTTCAATTTTGAGAACAAAAAGTATACTCAAAACCAGTAAAATAGCTATCCACCAATTTACTTTTTTAACTCGCTCATTTATCACCTTTGCACAGGCAAAAGTGATAAAAGGAACTAAAAGATAGACCCAGAAAGGATGGCCGAAAGATCCTTCCGGATAAAGTAAAACATTGGTTATGCCAAATCCGAAAAAAGCAAAAATTAAAAGGTCAAAATCGGCAAGCGTATTTTTCAATAGTTTTCTGACAAAAGAATAAATATAAATTAAGGCAAGAAGAGAGAAAAAAGGATTAAAATATAAAATAAATCTAATAACAAGGACTCCGATCCAGCGAAGCGGCCAAAAAGAAAGGCTAAGTAATTCGCCGACGCTACGATTAAGAATTGCGTCAACGATGTTTTTCATGCTCCCCAAAATAAAATAGGAGTAAACTAAAAACAGACCGGCGGTTAAAGTAGAAGTTAGTAGAATAATAATTCCTTCTTTGGTCTTTTTATTTTTATACATGAAAGGCAGAAGAAAAGGAGTAAAGTAAGTCATTGGCCAATCGCTCAAAGTTCCCAAAATAACCGCAATTAGGGAAAACAAAAAAAATATTTTTTGATTAGTCCTAACGTATTTAAGCACGAAAAATGAGGCTAAAACCACAAAAAATAAATTCCACGATCCGGCAAAGTAACTTTGTCTGCCAAAAACAATAGTTGCCGGAATTACCGCCCCTACCATTAATGCAGTCACCCCTAGTTTTTTATCTTTCAACTCTTTGCCGATTAAGAAAAATAACGGCACAATTAAGAACGAGGGGATTATCAGCGTAAGTCTTCCGACCCAAAAATCATTGCCGAAAATTTTGAATAAAATACTTTCAAAAACTTCCGTAAAAATAGGATGATGAAGATAGATCTCGGGCGCTGTCGGAACGTCTTTTGATAAATTAACAATCGGCGCAAATTTTATATTCAAATAACCCCAATTGTTATAATTTCTGGCAACGATTGAAAATACATTTAAATCCGTGGCGTTTGGTCCGACGTAAGGCAAATTAATCTCTCTAACCATCAAGGCGAAGACAAAGATTAATGGCAAAAGAAAAAAAGCAATTTCTATTTTCCTAAATTTCATAAGCAAATGAATTTTACCATAAAATTGTTTGCTTTAAACTGACACTTGATGTATACTGTTTTAGCTAAACAAAATCTAACAAAAAGGAGCATTAAATGAGTGGCGAATACAAATCTAAATAAATCTACAAAACCTCTAACCATGGCGGAACTTCTTGCATCTTACAAGAGTGCTTTTATCAGTCCCAAAAAAGGCGACGTTTTAGAAGGAACAATTACCAAACTTACTTCGGGAGAAATTTTGGTTGATATCGGCGCCAAAACCGAAGCGGTAGTTTTGGAAAAAGATAAAATGCTGCTTAAGAATCTTTTACGAAGTCTAAAAGTAGGCGATAAAGTCAACGTTTTTGTCTTAAATCCGGAATCGGATTTTGGCAATACCGTCGTCTCGCTTCGCCGCTTTATCGATGACAAACTTTGGAATAAACTTTCCCAGTTTAAAGATAAAAAAGAAATAATGGACGTAGTCGTAAACGAGGCTACAAAAGGCGGATTCTTGGTTTCTACCACAGATGGAGTGGCCGGATTTTTACCCAACTCGCAGACGGTTTTTTTGGAAAGTTCGCAGAATTTGGTAGGAAAAACAATTAAAGCGGTAATTATTGAGCAAAACCGAGTCCAGAAGAAAATAATTTTTTCCCAAAAAGCAGCATTGGGAACCGAGGATTTTGAGAATGCCGTTAAGACACTGAAAAAAGGCGAAAAAGTAACTGCTACGATTTCCAATATTGCGCCGTTTGGCATTTTCTGTTCGATAAAAACAGCGGATGATAAGTTTGTCGAAGGCTTTGTGCACATTTCCGAAATTACTTGGGATAATTTGGTGACTATCCCGGACACCTTTGCTGTCGGCGACAAAATGGAAGCGGTTATAAAAGAGTTTGATACCAAATCGAAAAGAGTTAATCTATCGCTTAAAGTTTTAACGCTGGATCCTTTTGAACAGCAAGCGAAGAACTTCGCAACCGATCAAAAACTAACAGCCAATGTTTTAAGAATAACTTCAATGGGAGTATTATTTGATCTTGGTAACGGAGTAGAAGGAATTGTTAAGAAGGAAAAAGTGCCGCCAACCGTTTCTTATCAGGAAGGCCAGAGTGTTAACCTCACAGTCTCCGAAATCGATAAGAGAAGAAGAAAGGTAGTCTTAACGCCTGTTCTTAAAGAAAAGCCGATCGGATACAGATAAAAAGAAAAATTATTGTCGAGGTCGATTTTCGGGGTCCTGTTCCGGGTTTCATTCCCGCCAGTGTTCGTTCAAAATGAAGTAAGCTTCAGTGAACTGCGCGCTGCCGGAAACCCTTTCACCCGTGCCACCCCTTAAAAATCCTCCCCGCACTAAAATTATAGAAAATATGGCAAAAACACAAATTTCATTTGTCTGCCAAGAATGCGGCTACGACAGCCCAAAATTTTTAGGCAGATGTCCTGAATGCGGAGAGTGGAATACTCTTCGGGAAATCAAAGTTGGTCCTATTTCAGCCTCAATCAGACAGGCAAACTCTTTCGCTACCACTCAGTCCGTTCCGCATAAACTTTCGGAAGTGGTTTCCGAAAAAAAAGAAAGATTTTCCACCGAATTTAACGAATTCGATACGGTTTTGGGCGGAGGAATAGTTCCGGGCAGCGTAGTTTTATTGGCAGGAGATCCCGGAGTAGGGAAATCGACTTTACTTTTACAAACAGCTTTAAATATTTCTACTAAACAAAGTAAAGTGTTGTATATTTCCGGTGAGGAATCGGAGCAACAAATTAAACTGCGCGCAGTCAGACTTGCTAAAAATCTTAAAGTGGATTCTTTGTTAGTCATCTCACAGACAAACACCGATGAAATTGTTAACTTAATGGCAAATGAAAAACCGTCTTTGGTAATTATCGACTCGATCCAAACAATGGAGTCGGAGAATCTAACCGGACTTTCCGGAAGTATCGGTCAAGTCCGTTACGCTGCAGCCGAATTTATCAAACTTGCCAAGACTTTAAATATCCCGATGATTCTGGTCGGACACGTCACCAAAGAGGGAATGGTAGCCGGCCCGATGATTTTATCGCATATGGTAGACACGGTTTTATTTTTGGAAGGAGATAAAAATACAGGGACAAGAATTCTGAGAAGCTTTAAAAACCGGTTCGGACCGGTTGATGAAGTAGGAATTTTTGCGATGGAAGAGGGCGGAATGAAAGAAATCAAAAACCCCGAAGAATTATTCTTGTCCAATACCAAAGCGCCCGGCTCGGTATTGGTTTCCACTATGGAAGGGACCAGAGCTTTTTTAGTTGAGGTGCAGGCGCTGGCTGTTTACTCGAAATTACCGATGCCACGACGTGTTACTGCCGGAGTTGATTATAAACGTCTAGAACTTCTTTTAGCGGTCTTACAAAAGCATTGCAGACTGCCGGTAGAACAGATGGATGTTTATGTTAATGTTGCCGGGGGACTGAAACTTTCCGACCCGGCCTGCGATTTAGGAATTTGTTTGGCTATTTTTAGTAGTGTAAAAAATATTATTCTCAATAGAACCGTCGGCATCGCCGAAGTCGGGCTTTTAGGCGAACTACGTACTTCTAACTTTTTGGATAAACGGGTGAAGCAGGCGAAGAAATTGGGTTTAACCAAAATTATCACGCCGAAAAATTACCAATCTTTAAACCAGGTTTTACAATCAATTTATGGCGACAAAAACTAAAAAACAAAAAAAAGTAAAAGAGCCGGTAGAACAGATGGTAACCATGGACAGATCAGTTCTATTTCCGCCTAAATTAGTGGGACTTTTGGCCGAAGAAGTAGCTAAAACAGTTATTAAAAGGCTCCCCAAACGCGCTCCCAAGAAAAAGAAAAAATCCAAGCGTATTGACAACGCAATGTTTTTGGATACGTCGGCCATTATTGACGGCCGGATCTTTGACGTTATTCATGTGGGGATTACCAACGGAGTTTTTGTGGTATTGGAAAGTATCCTTTTGGAATTAAAGCACATTGCCGATTCGCAAGACGCGGTTAAGCGGGAAAGAGGCAGGAAAGGGCTGGAGTTTTTGGATAAACTGAAAAAAACCAAGGGAACAAAAGTAATTGTTCTAAATACGGAGCAGGAAAAACAGATCGAGCTTGATAAAGTTAAGGAAGTCGACGAAAAACTGATTAAAGCAGCCAAGGCGAATCGGGGCAAAGTAATTACCTGCGATTATAACTTGGAGAAAAAGGCAACTATCGGGGGAGTGACTGCGGTGAACGTTAATACTCTGGCAAATGTTCTAAAGATTATTGCCGTTCCCGGTGAGACTTTACATATCGAAATCCAGCATAAAGGAAAAGATCATACGCAAGGAGTAGGGTACCTTGACGACGGAACAATGATTGTGGTTGAGAATGCCAGTTTCGATGTCGGAAGAGAGTTAGATGTTACTGTTTCAAGAGTAATCCAAACCACTGCGGGAAGAATTTTATTTGCAAAGAAGATTTAAGAACTCCAAAATTCAAGATTTGCTATACTCATGTTTAATGAACGACAAAGACTATTTGAAAATTGCATTGGATAAAGCTAGGGAATCGGTTAGGCAAGGTGGTTTTCCGGCAGGCGCCGTTGTCGTCAAAGATGAAAAAATTATTTCGACAGGCGTAAGTTTAGGATTCATTCTTCATGATCCAACTAGTCATGCTGAGGCGGCCGCGATTAGAGAGGCCTGTAAATCTCTTAAAACAACAAGCTTAGAGGGCGCAACTTTATATGAGAGTCTTACCTGTTGTGTGATGTGTTTTTCCGCAGCTAATTGGGCCGGAATTACAAAAATTGTTTCGGGCTGTATGAAAACTCCAGAGATGGTTTCAAAACAATATTACGAAGGAAAAACAGACGTGTCTAAGCTTAATGAAGAGAATACGAGAAGGATAGAATTAGTTTATTTGCCGGATTTTGAAAATGATTCATTAGCGCTTATTAAAAAGTGGGAAAAACGAGTTGGGTTTCGATAGAAACTCTATAAAACCTAAAAAGGTGATACGATTACCTGCCCAATAATCGTATCACCGTTCTAGCTTCCAAATATCAAAAATTTTAGGTCTTAAAATATCAAACTGTGACAATTAAATCGATTAATTTTAGCTACATCAATTTTTCTTGACACAATCATTTATTTTTGATATTAACAACAAGAGGCATTTAGTTTTAATTCCTGCCAAAGGACTAATTGCCCTTTTTCCAAGAGCATTGCTTATCGTACAAAGAAGTTATCATTTCGAGTAACGAAAGCGATGCTCTTCCTTTTTTACAACATCACCACAGGAACATTAATGCCTTTTTCCAGCAGTCTTTTGAACTGCTCGCGCCCTTGTTTTACCAAGAGCTCTTGCTGATAATCTGCTATCGTTTTCCTCGCCCTTTTTCCTGTTTTTAGAAGACTTAAATTTCCAAATTTCATAACTTAGCCAATTCTAACATATCGTGTCAAGTCTGTCAATCCTATAGCAAAATCATCGGTAAAAAGTGCCAGACTTATAGTTTTAGTTTATTCATTTAGGTTGATATAGCAATCTAAACTAAATCAAATAAAAAAATGTGGATAACTGGGGGATTAAACTTTTTTCCTACGAATGAGACTGTAACCAAAAGCAGTAAATATGCCAACTATTAGTAGTAGTCCAAGGTATTCAAAGTATTGCGGAACGAACATCAGCACCACTTTTGTTGAGCCGGTTGAGCTATCCAAAATCCAGCCGTTTGACCAGTTGTCGATTAAAACATGGCTTACAATTTTGCTCCCAAAGATTGGTGCCAGATTTTCTTCGAGGCTGCAGATAAGTCCATTAGCACAATTAATTTTATACGCCTGCCAGCCGCCTTCAAAGTCATAGCCAAGGTTTAAAAGCGTTGGCTTGCCGTCAGTTTGAACCTCAAATAACAAGGGGTTAAGCTGTTTTGCGGCCACTATTTTCCCGGTAAATTGATTCGGCGAAAGGGTGCTATTAATCTTAATGTTTTGCAGGAATTCATAGGGGATTGAAATAATCTCGATGGAAGAAAGAAGATTTATAGAAGGAGAGCCTTTGATACCAAGGTTTTCCAAATTTACATCATATCCAGAGCCTAAGTCATCCATAGGCGGAAGTACAAATTGGTCTGTTCCAGAATCTTTAAAGGAAGTAAGGTCGGAATAAACGTCGCATCTTCTGGAAGTGTAGTTGGTAACACAAAGCGTCAACGGTAAGCCCGAAAGATTTTGAGAAGTAACCGTTATAATGTAGCCTTGGGAGTGCGGAAGATCGGGATATGAGAAATGGTCACAGAAGTTTCCAAGCGTAGAAGTATAAGCAATAGATTTTCTGCCGTTAATAGTGACGATTTCCTTTTTAGTGTTTTGTAGTACGCAGTCGCTTTTAAAGTTTTTGACGCCGGTTACGTCTATATTGTAGCTGCTTGCTTTAGGAAGCGAAATCTTGGAAAAATCGAAGCCTTTGACGTTTGGAAAGATCTTCTGGATGTCGTTTTTGGAAATTTGTACCGTAGTTAAGCTTTCGGAATAGGCAGAATAAAAATTATACAGCGTGTATTTATTTTGTACTTGATTCTGGGTTTGTAAAAAGATTTTAAGTGCGGTTTTTCCGGTTTTATCGGCTGTAATCGGAAAATTAAAGCTTACTTTAGTTCCAGTCCTTAGCGGATTTTTATAGTACAAACACTTAGAAGTTTCCTGGCTGAATAGACAGGCGGTAATCTTAGCGCTTCCTTGATAGTCAAATTGAAAACTGGCTAATATTTCGTTTGAGCGTATGGAGGCTTTGTTAGGCATAAAACCCAAAGGAATAAGCATGCAGATGTCGCCTTTACCGCTTACTTCGAGACTGTTCGTGCCGATGATGGCTTTTGGCGGCAGATCCTTACTGTCACACGATGAAAAGAACGGGTTTAAATAAGTTAATAATGGCTTATTGATTACAGAACTGGCAGTTTGTTTATTAAAAATAGTGATAATGTTGTCTCCGTTTAAAAGACTCACTTTCCCAAGTGCCTGAGGAGTGTTGTCAATAAGGCTAGAAAAATCGACTACATCCTTTTCGTTCAGCGAGATTACTAAGCTATTGACATTAGGGATCGCTAAAGTAGTCTGGATGGGAAGAGCAGATGAAGTTTTGTCAAAGACAGGAACGTTTGGATAGAAAGATAGCAAAAGATTATCAGCGTTTTTCTCGGCAATTAAATCGGCCGGAATTATTTTTAAGTTTTGCAAAAGATTGGCAGTTTGATAGTTTTGCACTTTCTCCTGGGGTGTAAATTCGATTCTGTCCTGATAAATTTTTACAATTTCCGGATTAGCTTTAGACTGGTTATCGATAAAGTCTCTAAAGGGGAACGTGGCAGACTGTAATAAAGCGTTAGCTTTGACGGTTAAATAATCTCCTAAATTTAGGTAGGCAAAATCCTCGTAGAGAGTGTGTGTCGCCGGTTGGACGTTAATGTTGGTTGAAAGCGAAGAAAGATTGGTGTAGCTTCCCACACTATAAATAGTGATCTTGCCAAAAACGTGCTTATTAGTTGCTAGCCCTGAGCGCTCAATCAGGTTCTGTTCCTGGTCGAAATAAAGCGTTTCCTGTTGATGGTCGGGATCAACCACGCTCCGATCAATAAAGACATAGGCGATTTGGTATTTTTTCAAGACATTTTTAAACAGCGTCAAATCGTTCTTGTAAACGGCATAAGACATTTCACGGTAATAAGACTCGTTGTAAGGGCTCCAGCGGTCAAAATCACGGTCTAAAAGCGGCTGTTTAATCCCAAAATACAAAAATCCCGCGCCTTGGTAACCGGGCTGTCCATTCCAGTTATAATAAACCCAGCCAAAAGGCGAATTAATCGGCAAATTAGCGACTCTTCCCGAGTCGGGTTGAGTGTTAAGATAGGAGAAAAGCTGGAAATAATAATCGGGAATGTTGACTTTCATGGCTTTATTAATCAGGTTGCCGCTAAACGATGGAGCGTTATAAACGATAATCAAAACCGAGACAAAAACAGTAAAAATTAAAGACATCCATTTAATTTTTGGAAGCTTTTCAAAGACGAAAAGCATCGCAAACCCAAAGAAAATCGAAAATTCAAAAACAAAGAAGTTAAAGATTTTATCTTCGGGGAAACGTAAAATCTCTTTGAAAAACGGAATATTCGCCTGCAAAAACCCAAAGATAGGGGACAGCGGGAAATTAGCATTAATTAAAAAGAAAAGGCTGAAAATAAAAATAATCAGAAGCGGTAAAGATTCAAGTTTTTTAACTTTCACGAAATTGCCGATCCCAAACAGGGAAACAAGCCCGAATAAAAGTCCCAAAACAAAAACAGGAGGATAATTCAAATAAGAAATGTAAGGCGTCAGCAGTTGTCCGAAGCCCTGCGAGCCGTTATAAACATTCCAATCGAAATAGAAGCTTTTTAAAAGCAAGATATCAATTGGATTTCCGAACTCTTTGTTCTTTAAAAGCGCCTGATCGGTAAAAAGCCTATTTATTACGGCGTGCTGGACTTCGGAAGCGTGATTGGCAACAAAGTACAAATTAGGCAGCAGCCAGAAAAGATTCAAAACTACTGTTAGAATTGCCAGGACCAGAAAACGTTTAAAGTAGCTCCGGTCTTTTCTAATATAGAGTAACGCATAAACAAAAAAGTAGAGGCAAAATCCAAGCAGGAATACATACCATAAAGTCGCGGCATATGCACTTGGAGCGTTCAATACAGTTGCTACTACGAAACCAAGTAAATTTTTTGTGCGACCTTTGCCTTCAAAAAACTTGGTCGCAAAGTAAAAAATAAAGGGCATGGTAGCGTAAAGCGTGGCGAACATTTCAAACGGAACATTAAAAATCTGCATTGTACCAAGGTTTAAAAGGTAAAAAAGAGCTCCTAAGAAGGCGGCTTTTTCGTTTTTCAATAAATCTTTTAAGAATAAATACATGCCCAGAGGTCCGGCAATCAGGCATAAAAAGAAATAGGAATAACGAAGAAACGATAAAGGCAGAATAAAATGTTCCACGTAGAGAATCAGTACTCTGGGTAGATCTGCCATGTGCGTGTGGGCAGAAACTGCTCCCAGGCCTTGTTCAACCCGGAAAACTCCCACCAAAAGTCTTTGAAAATTCAAGCCAAAATTAAATTCCGGATGAAGCGTATCCCAGCCGGAAATAAAAGTTCCTAAGGAATAATTGGCAGCACAAAGTAAAACCGCAATTATTAAAAGAAAGATAGTCGGAAGGAAGGCTTGAATCTTTTTCATCTGTAAATTAATTATACAGCTTTTATGAGGGATGAAAAGAAAGTGCGAAGCGGTGCCTGATAATCATAAAGCGCTCTGGATTTAATCCAAAGTTTAGCATAAGAAATCAAATTTTTCTTCAGGTCGGAAAGATAAACTTTCGGATTATTGCGGTGGTAGTGTAGGAACTCATCCATATTGGCAAACTTACCGTAAGGCGAAAGCTTAATGATGAAATCGCTATATAAAAACGGATCAGAGTTAACATTGAATTTCAGAATATCTTTGGGGATCAGATTTCGATTCAAAAGGACTGTTTCGAACTGCATAGAAATTCCGTGCAAGGGATTTTCGTAAATCAAGTCGTTTTCTCTGGGAAAATCACTTCTGCCGATTTTCTTGTCATTCTCGTCGATAAATGTGCATTGCGAGCCAACCGCTACCACATTGACGTTGTTTAAAAGGAAATTCAGTTGCTTTTTAAGCCTATTCGGACTGGAAATATCGTCGGTATCCATAAAGGCAATGAATTGGCCCTTGGCTTTCTTTGCCAGTCTATTTAAGGTAATGCCGATGCCGTATCTTTTAACGTTGCGGTAGATTCTAAACCGTTTATCCTTTTTTTTGCAGTCGGAAAGAACTTTCCAGGAGTTGTCTTTAGAGAAATCATCAATAGCTATCACTTCGAAATTCTTGAAGCTCTGGGTTTTAAGACTCAAAAGACATTCCGCAAGGTGCTGGGCGGAATTATGGACAGGGACCAATATCGAAATTAAAGGTTTATCTTTCATTTTAGATATTGAGGTCTACTTTCGAGGTTAATATAGACAGATAAATTAACCTAAAGATTTTATTGGAGTATTCTAACAAAGTTAGCATGGTTAGTCAAATCTACTTAAGCGAAAGACCAGTCTCTTTGAGGTTATGAGCGTTGCCGTAAGGCGCATCGGCAAAGTATAAATCTCCGATTTCATCAGTAACCTCATCATTAGGTTCGGTAGCGTCGCTAAGGTATGACGGATAAGTTATCCAGTCGGCAGTGCTGCCACCATCATTATGGTTTTTCCCGCCATGAGCATTAAAATCAAAAACTTCATTGGCAGAGGACCAATTTACTAAATCTTGGGAAGTTGTTGCATAAAAGCCATTTGCTCCTTCAAAAACACATAGATATCCTCCTAAGCCACTATTATAAGAGAGGTTTGGCAAGGCAGCATATGTGCTTCCGGATGGGGGAGTGATTACCGATTGCATTTTGCTTGGATCAAAATTATTTTCAAACTGACCGTCGGTTGTCCAATATTCAAGTTGACCAAGCGTGCCATTATTAACCTTCATTCTAGTCATATAGACTTGGTCAGCGTGATGATAATTTACTCTGGTCCAGTCAACGTACATAACATAAACGTAGCCGTTATCCTTGTTATAGATCGCAGCCGGTTGGCCGGCGCCACTAACGTCTTTACCCGGTTCCTGGGGATCGTCGCCTTTAATAAGCGCACCTTTGTCTGTCCAGGATAGTCCGCCATCATTCGATTCAAGCAGTCCTACAGAAGCCGTAAATGAACCCCCATCATTATTGGCTCTTTTTTCTCCATGGGCGAGAGCATATAAATGGTTAGGGTTACTGGAATCAACTTGCAACACGCTGGTAATACCCACATAATCTCTTCTCCAATCAGAATTTTTATCGGGAGCGATAACCGGTTTATTGCGATCAACTTTTACATCTCCGGCTTGTATTGCCTGTTCAAGGGTTTCATTGCCATTGGTTTCAATCATATAAGTAGAAACGTTACTGGAAATAAAGTATCTTTTATGGCCATCTGTAGTTGTAAAATAAGTGATGTGACCATCCGGAGTCCAACTTAAGCCAAGTTTACTTAAAGAAAGGTCAGTGACAGTTCCTTCCGAGTTTTTCTCAGGTGTTTTAACTGTTGCTTTTGCCTGTCCACCAGAAAGATCAGGTAAATTAAGGTGAATGTCTGGTAAATTAAGATTCAAATGGGACAGCTCCGTTATGCGATCCATTGGGTTAGGGAAGTCTCCGGCGGGAGTATGTATCTCATGATAACCGGCAAAACTGCCGATTCCCAATCCCGCGGCAACTCCAACGGCAATTAAGCCACCTTTTTGCATGACTCTTCGACTGGGAAGGGGAATATTATAATAATCGTATTCAGATTCAACTTCAGCTGTTTGAGCTTGGACTCTGGCTGCAGTACGCGCATTGGCTCGTCTTTCGGCAGTATTAACTTTTCTGACTTGACCATCTAAAGTAAGTTGTCTGTTATCTTCAGATCCTCTTTCCATAAGAAGGAGAGTATAGCAGAAAAGAAAGCAATTGTCAACTATAGGACTAAACAAGCCAAAAAAATCCTACTGCCTTCCTCTTGAAAACAGTAGGATTCGAAAGCTTTTAATAATCAGTGTTACTCAAGATCAACACTTTTTGAATCAAGAGTTCTTCCTGTATTTATTAAAGCGTTTAAGTCAGCATCATACCACTTTTGTAGGGTATCTTGCGTGACTGTTGGACAGAATACCTGGACGTCTCCGGCTCCAACTGGAGTCCAAATTACGTGACTTTTGCCGTCATATAATTTATCAAGTGCTCCGGTTGAACCTAGACTGTCATGTGCGATCGTGCCCGTTCCTTTAACAGGTTTTCCATCTTTATCCAACTTAGGATCAATGACTGCGTCTGCTTCTACAATCGCTTTATCTCCTGCTGGTAAAGTGAAAACATCGCCCAGCCCCATTTGGTGGTCATCTTCAGGGCATTTCATGCTTGGTGTTGCTGAAGCGGTTGGGCAAATATTGCAACATACAACACATTGGCAATCAGCTGGATGACTTGCTTCGGGTGACGCTGTAGCGGTTGAATTATTATCTTCCGCTAAAACATCCTTGGCAAGTATTCCTTCCTGGGTCATGGTTGTGTCCATTCCGGTCCATTCGACCGGTTTCCAATTGCCTTGAGAGTCTTTAACTCCGACTCCCTGGCTGCAACCATTTTCACATCCGCCGTTAATCATGTCTTGGATTTGTCCTGTGACCCAAACATCAGGGTTAGTAACTCCTCTTACATCGTCTCCTCCGTAAGGGAGATAGATTTCTGCGTCCTGTTGAAAATGAGTAATTAATCCGGTTTGTGCCGTATCGGTTACTCCAGGTGCAGTGTGCCCGTCAGTATCGTACAATCTGGCAAATTTACTAAGATCATTAGCAGTTTCTCCAGTTCCTGCAGGCGCTACTTTAATATCGCCAACTACAAAATCTCCTGCCTTTACTTTTGCGAATTCACCCATTTGGTAATGACCTGCAGGTGAATAGTTCGCTGAAGTATCGGGTGTAGGAGTCGCTGCTCCTGCTCCTTCTGGAGTAGGGGTAGCAGTAATTGCTGTTGGGGTAGGTGATCCGCCTTCCGAAGAAGCCGCGGGTCTTCCTCCTCCAAGATTACCTGACAATGCTAAAGCTCCTACGACTGCGACTGCAGTTCCTACAACGAGTAAGCCACTGTTAGCATGACTTCTTTTAATTCTGGGTTGATAAAAATCTGTTTCTTTACTTCTTGCTGGCATATTATTTTTCACCTCCCTTATTCAATTTTTTTTTGTTTGATTTTCTTCTTAAAATGAATCCACCCAAGCCGCCCGGCAAAAGTAAGGCCAAAGGCAACATTTCCGGTCCTGTTGGAGGCGTAGTCGTAATTAACGGCGCAGCCTGAACCTGTGGAACAAAAGTTCCCAAGACCGAATTTTGAATACAAAGCTGGCTGGACGAAGCATTGGTTAAACCATTATTATCCGTTCCGTCAGCTTGGTTAATGACGCAAACGACTCCTTGGTTAGAAGGCAACATGCTGGTATCAACCACTTTAGCGGTAAGATTTAATGTTTTGCTGGCTCCGGCTCCTAAATTACTAACCGTAAAGGTTGCAGCTTTAGCATTTGAGTCAAAACTGGATGAAGGATTGGTAGAAACGAAATTAATATACTGTGGCAATGTATCAACCACTGTTATAGTCGGAATAGTATTAGAACCGGTATTTTGCACAATAATTTGGAAGTTCACTGTTTGATTAGCGGTAAATCTTGGATCGTTAATAGAGAGATTATTTACAAAATTTCCTGTACTATTGGGTGTTTGGACAAATTTTTGAATCGTAAAAGAATAAGAAGTAGGGCAGACTGTTCCGCCGCCATAAATTTGGCTACAGTTGGCACTGGCTCTTGCAGTTCCTGCAAAAGTTAACAGTAAAAACGATAAAATTAATAAAGAAATCTTTTTCATAAATACAAAATTCATCTATTACGAGAATAGGTTTTGAAGTTTATCATACATTATAGGATATGTCAATAGGGTAAAACTGAAGCTGCATAGAACATTACGCACAAGCTTTTTGCTTAATTTCCATTACTTTTTGGGGCAAAGAGTTTACCCCTTGACAATAAATATAGTATATGGTCTAATATAAATGCTTTCAAAAGGTCTTCGAAAGCATATCCCATAACAGTTGACCAAAATTAATGACTTAGAAAAACTTGTAACTTTTTAATGAATTTTATTACCTTCTTAACAATTAATTTACTTTATGCCATATAAGAAAAAAACAACAACGGTGGAAGATATAGTAGGTAAACCGGTGGAAAAACCAGCAGAGGAAAAGGTCGAGGAACCGAAAATAGAAGAACCTGTACAACAACCGGTGGCTATGCCTATGTCAGTAGAGCCGATGGAGTCAAGGTTTGAACAGCAACAGGTCCCAACTACGCCGGTCAAAGGGATTTTAGATATTCAACCTGAAGGACACGGATTTTTGAGGCCAAAGTTTATGCCCTCCCCAAGAGATATTTATATTTCTCAGTCGCAAATCAGAAGATTTTTACTTCGCTCCGGCGATTTAGTCGAAGGGATCGGCCGTTCGCCAAAAGATACGGAAAGGTATTTTGGTTTATTAAAGGTTGAAAAAGTCAACGGTTTAGGGGCAGATGAGTCAATAAATAGGCCGTATTTTGATGATCTGGTACCGATTTACCCAAACAAACAGATTGTTTTAACCACCGGGAAAACTCCCTTATCAACCAGAATTATTGATTTAGTTTCTCCGATTGGTTTTGGGCAAAGGGGAATGATCGTTTCTCCGCCAAAAGCCGGAAAAACAACTATTCTTAAAGAATTGGCAGCCGGTATTACCCAGAATTTTCCGGACGTGCATTTGATGGCGGCATTAATCGGCGAAAGGCCGGAAGAAGTTACCGATATCTCAATGTCGGTCAAAGGCGACGTAATCGCTTCAAACTTTGATGAACCACCGGAAAATCAGACCAGGGTAGCTGATATCGCTTTGGATAGAGCCAAGAGATTGGTTGAATCCGGAAAAGACGTTATTATCCTTTTAGATTCCATTACCAGACTGGCCAGAGCTTACAACTTATCCGTCGCTCCTTCGGGAAGAACGCTTTCCGGCGGATTTGATCCGGCAGCTTTATGGCCGGCAAAAAGATTCTTCGGTGCGGCCAGAAATTGTCAGGACGGCGGGTCATTAACTATTATAGGAACAGCGTTAGTCGAAACCGGTTCAAGAATGGATGATTTAATTTACGAAGAATTCAAAGGAACCGGCAATATGGAGCTCCATTTAGATAGAAAATTAGCCGATAAAAGAATCTATCCAAGCATCGATATTGAAAGATCAGGTACGAGGCAAGAAGAGCTTTTCTTCGACGCGGAGCATCTTAAAAAGATCGTCATGGTTCGAAGAATGCTGTATATGTTAGGAGAAGACGAAAGAACGGCTTTATTAATCGAAAAACTGTCTAAAACCGAAACGAATGATGAGTTTCTTAACTCCCTGGGAAAAGGGGCTTAAATCCATTTTTAGCCTCGAAAAATTGACTTGAAAACGTAATTTTAGTATACTAATTTCTCCGAATGCAAATTAAATTTAAGTTATCGATTGCGCCTTTACGCGGGTTTCTGTCAGATTTCGCCGAATTCCTGGGAATCTTATTTTCCTATCTCAAAACAAAAATAATTAGGTTTTCGGTTTTTTTCGAAAACAATAAGAATAACTTAATAAAGCTATTTACAATTAAAAGAGGTCGTTACACGCGGCCCTTTTTGCACTTTGCCACGATAGGGGCATTGGGAATCGGCATTATTTCCGCTCCTTTTTTGGCCAGTACGTATCCGCTTTTTTCCCAAAACAGTGCGGCATCGCCCGTTCAAGCTTCAGCCCAGTCGATAACGGTAGGCGATAACGTTTTCCAAACAGACATTTCGCAAAAACCCAGAGATAAAGTAATCACTTATACCGTTCAAAAAGGAGATACACTTTCGACGATTGCCCAGAAGTTCGGCATTTCCGCTGACACGATCCGTTGGGTAAACGATTTAACCGGCGATGACATTACGGTCGGAGACACTTTACAGATTCTTCCAGTTACCGGTATTGCCTATAAAGTGCAAAGTGGCGATACAGTTTATAGTATTGCGAAAACGTTTGATACGGATGCCCAGAAAATTGTCGATTTTCCGTTTAACGATTTTGCCAATCCGGAAACGTTCTCTTTAGTTATCGGCCAAATTGTTATTGTTCCTGACGGTATTAAACCATCGGAACAACCATTTATCAGACATGAAGTTTATATCGCCCAAGGTCCGACTACTCCTGCCGCCGGAGGGTTTACATGGCCTGTGCATGGTATTGTTACCCAGTTTGCCAGTTGGTATCATATGGCTTTGGATATTGCCGCGCCTTACGGAACACCGATTGTAGCGGCTAGGGGAGGAACGGTGGTGGAAGTGAATTCGGGAACTTGGGATTATGGATATGGGAATGACGTTATCATCGATCATGGAGACGGTACAAAATCTCTCTACGCCCATATGGAATCGGTAAATGTCAGCGTGGGTCAGCAGGTAAGCGGAGGGGCATCCGTTATCGGCTGGATCGGTATGACCGGAAGAACCACCGGACCGCATGTCCACTTTGAAATCAGAAAAAATGATGTAACCGTTAATCCACTTCCGTATCTGCAGTAGTGATTATTAAGTGGACTCACCGAGAATCGAACTCGGAACTGCGCAATGCGAATGCGCCGGTATACCATTTACCTATAAGCCCGTAATTGTTGCCTTTAGTATATCAAATACTAGATACGAGATACAAAAGTCCAATTAGAACTGGAATCGCTTTCTGACTTAATATATAATAGAGTTCATAATTAGAGCATGGGCCCGTAGCGTAACGGTTATCGCGCTTCGATGGCATCGAAGAGGTTAGGGGTTCGATTCCCCTCGGGTCCACTTATTTTACCTTTTGACTTTTAGTCAATTTCCCTATATACTGCAAATAGATGAGCTGGGAAACAATCACTTCTCTCTGAAAGAGAAAAATTGGCCCCACAAATATGATCAGAGAGGAGGTGACAATTTAACTTCATAATATTAGCTAACCGCTAATATTTTTCGTTATATATACATGGATTTTCAAGATAAAACATTAGTATGTCGAGATTGCGGTAAACAATTCACATGGACCGCGTCGGAACAAAAATTCTATCAAGATAAAGGTTTTACGAACGAACCAGTCAGATGTCCGGAATGCCGATCTTTGAAAAAAGCCAGGATGAATGATACAAGAGGACCAAGACAATCGTTTGAAATAACTTGTGCAGAGTGCGGAAAGACCGATACTGTTCCTTTTCAACCAAAAGGCGATAGGCCGGTGCTTTGCAGAGACTGTTTTAGAAACAAAAGAACAGCAGCTTAACCTTTCTTAATCTTTTAAAAACTTCATCGTTTTTGTGGGTTAATTGTGTTTTGCGCACAATTTTTTTGCGGCAAAATTCCTCAGATTTCTTTTTAAAGCCCTAAATTATGGCATTGGGGTAGGGGTATTTGTTGGAAGTGGATTTCCACCTTCGGTAGTCGGTGTAGTCGTTGGCGTTGGTGAAACATTTGCGGGTGCCGGTATTTTAACCGGTGGGTTTTGTGTCGGTAAAGTTGCCGGTGCAGTAGTATTTGCGTTCAGTTTGGAATTGACTGCCTGGCTTGTTGGCTGTTGTGTTGGGTTTTGCGCCTGATTGATCTGATTTTGTAAATCGTTTATCTCGCCATTGATTGTTGCCAAGCTTTGCGTATCGTTAGCAACCAGACTTTTAACGGTTTGGAATTGAGCCAAAGCATTTTTCAGATCTCCTTTTTGAATTAATGTGTGACCAATATTATAATATGCATTAGGAAAATCCGGTTTTAAGCTGGCTGCTTGCTGGAATTGCGCTAAAGCATTATCCCAAAGACCAAGCTGGTAATATATTCCACCTAAGTTAATGTACTCCTGAGGATTGGTTGGGTCAAAAATAACTGCTTGTTGTGCAGAAGAAATAGCAAACTGATCAGCATTTTGTCCAAAGCCAATTAGGCTGCGGTAAATTGACGAAAGGTTCTGCCAGTCAACAGAATTTTGTGGGGAAACAGTAGTAGCTTGTCTGCCGGCATTAATAGATTGTTGGATCAGAGTATAAATTGTTTGTTGAGTATCAGCGCTAACAGTTGCTCCTTTGGGTACGGATGCCGCTAAAGAATTAGCCAGCGCCAAATTGGTCTGGGAGAAAGTGCGGTAATAGGCATCATTATACGGGAACATGTCTAAGGTCTGTTTTTGTAAGCTATAAGTAAGTGACCCGTTATTTTGGGAAGCGGCAACCAATGATTTTTGGAAGACAACGTTCGCATTTAGATAATTAAAACTAATGAATCCGGTTAAAGCCACAAACGCTAGAAGTATAGCTAGGGTAACATAAGACAAAATCGGACTGACTCCCTTTTCTCTTCTGTCATCAGCCTGGGAGAAGGCAAAAATACCCTTTCTTAAAGCCACCAACTGAATTTCAATATCAAAATATTTATGTTGTTGGGAAAGACCGTAAATTGCCGCAAAAAGCCCTAAAAGCACAAACGTTAAAACAACTATGGTATAAGAGAAGGGGAAAATAAACGCTGCCAATAAGATAAGCAGCAGTGGCGCAAAAAACGGCCTTTCCTTAATTATTTTGTAAATAAGGAACAGGAAAGAAGCTATCCCTAAGATGCCGGTTGTAGCTAAAATCTCCAGGGCAAAACTTGAGGATCTGAAAAAAGTGATTGACCATAAATTGGGATCTGTGTTAAACGCTGCCAGCTTAAATCTAGCAAAATCATACATGTAAGTTCCATAACCGGAACCGAATAGAAATCCGGTTAACACTCTGCCGCTGTCTTGGGAGATAGCCGCAAAAGCGGTTTGAAAACCCGTGGCAACAGGCAGAAGAATAGGGTGTTGAACAAATATTAGTTGATAGATTGATACGCTAAGACCCAGTAATATAAATACCGTAGTTAGGCCAAAAATGATTATCTGAAGGGATTTGTCATAACTTTTCTCTTTTTTGAATTTGGTAATAAAAGGCGTCAAAAGATAAATTCCTAATGAAAGTGCAATAAAAAGATAAATTGCCTGGTCTAGGATATTGCCGTAGGTTGTAAAAGTATTAATTTTAGTAAAATCGTATGGAAACACATAAACTTTAAGAAAATACAAAAATCCTATTACCGCTGATATAGCTGCTCCAATTAAAAAAGAAAAGGTAAGGACGGTTACCGTCCTCTCGTTTTTTGCGTTATTTGTAATTACGAAATAAGAGAGTGCGGCAAACATGAAAGGAACAAAATTGGTAAAAGCGTCAGCTCTGTTGGGAGAAAATACCGCAGATAAAAATATTACCAAGAGTAAAACAACCACCGGCAGGTCAAAAGCGGTTCTGCGAAAGATTAAGCGCTTCAGTAAGGCTGTTTTGATTCCGAAAATGACAATCAGCGTAAGTACTGCAAAAGCCAAAATTGCCTGCTTGGGCAATGCGAAATAGTCGGTAGTGACGGAAGCGAATACAAGCGGAAAAACTATAAATAATAAGCCAATAATGGCGGCTGAACCTTTTTCAATGTATTCGATTATTTCTAATTTTGTTCGTTCATCCATATCGTATGTCTTAAATTAACAGCTTAAAAGTATAATGTCAAGAATAAAAACTACATCAAATTAATTTACGATTATCCAGTTAAACGGAATGCCGGTATTTAACGTATTTTGAATCCCAACAGTGAATGAAACTCCCGGAACCTGGCGCAAAAGATACAATACTTGGTTATTGGTATTCGAAGTAGGTGTAATGTAAATTAAGCTTTTATCCGTGACCAGTGTATCATCAATGGTAATTTGTTTCTGGTAAGCGTTAATAAATGCCGTTCCGGCAGAACCGCTGGCAACGATTTCGGTAGGCGAGACAGCATAAGCTTCTTGTACGGGATTTAAATTCAGCTTCGTAAATGTACCGGCACCGGAAGCAATCAAGTCTCCAAGCTGGTTGATCGAGAGTACCGCCGAGCCGCTGGAGTTTTCAATCGCCAATTGTGGTTTTTTGGTTTGTAATTGCGTCTGGTCATTGCCAAGTCTTGCAATTAGGTCATTGCCCGGAACGGGTGACAAAACATTGGCGTAAAGCGTTCCTTTAACAGTTAGGTCTTGACTAAATACGGCATTGCCGTTAGCGTCAATCGTTACCAGGCCGGCCATAATTGAGATTCCGCCTTGTCTGAGAGGTTGCAAGTTCAAATCGCTGCCCAGGACGTTGATCGAATTATTTGCCAGTATCAAACTGCCATTTACGGACAGTTGTCCGACGATTGACGTATCTGAGAGTGAAGTCGAGCCGAATACCATCAGTCCTTGGGTAAAGGCGGCATTGGCAGCGCTTAGATTCTGGACATAAGTCAACTGACCCGAATATGAGGAAACGTCCATGTAGTGGCCGGCAGCCAAACTTCCGAGCTGCTGGAAAATCTCCGAGCTGCTGTTGGTAGCCGGAGTCGCCTGGGAAGAAATCAAGCCAAAGTCGCTACTGGCCGAATTGGACGATATATAATAGTTGTTAGTAATATTACTTGAAGCGGTTGCTCCGACGACCTCGTCGACGACCAATTTGCCAACATGCAAAGTGCCGCTGATGGTGGCTTCATTAGTAGTTAAGCTATTCGAACTTAATTGTCCACTAAAGCTGGCGTTTCCTTGGTTATCGATTATGGCAACTGCCGAAGCAGAGGCCGAATTCCCGTTCAGAATCGATAGCTTATTATCATTAACCTTCAAGCTAATCCTGGAATTATCAAGCGGCGAAATCAGGTTGGTACTAATAGTATCGGTTGAGCTAATAGGCGAGATTATTTCTGAAGTATTTAATTTTGCCAGCTCGTCAAAAACAACTCCGGCAATGTAGTCGCGGATATTTTGGCCCTTGATGGTAATATTTTCCGTGGCAACGTTCAAAGCTTGAGTAGCTATCTGCTGGGCATTAATTCCTCCGGCCCGCAAATTCGCAACCGCAAGTTCCGCAAATGCCCCGACTCTGTCAACCGGATTTCCCAAAGCGTCGTTTAAAGTAAAGTAGTGGGGAACGGTAAAGTTGGCATCGGTCGCATTTTGGTCAACCAAATTTAAGTCTCCGGTTGAAGTCAAATATACCTGCGGATCATACCAGGAAACATTAACAAAAACTAGTATTTTACATTCTTCAATTGTTCCGTTGTTGCATTGTTGTCCATTGAAGCTTTCCAATGCTTTTCCGACTATTTGTCCCGCTTTTGTAGCTTTCATCGCAACTCCGGGTATCGAAGAAGTGGTAAGCACATCCCCAATCGCTATCGGACCGTTTTCCGCTGATACCTTAACTGGTGTTCTTCCAGCCAAAGCTATATTGGGCTTAAGCGGATCATATGCTTGGTTATTTCCAACTTTTGCGCCGGTATCCGATAAAAGAAAACCGGGGGCCGTGGAGGATATTCCTATTATTCCATGTTGGTATGTGGAAGTGGATTTTTTTACTGTTTCTTTGTTGTTAGAATCCGCTACAACTATTTCGCCTTTTTCAATAGGCTCCGACGCGGGATAAAATTCTGCTAAATCTACGGCACAATCAGACCCTTGCGACGTGCAGGTTCCTGTGATTACGACATTGCCTGTAACTGATAAATTTGCAGCTCCTCCGCTACCATTACTATCTATATATAATGTATTCGTAGTCGATCTGCGTAGCCATACGTCTGTGTCACTTGAGCCTGGACCAAATCCAATACCTGCCCATCCCGGTATTTTAACATTAGGATAAGCTTCAGCGGCCGTATAGCTTAAAAATGCAGCATAGCCACTATTTCCATTATGAGCGTAGAAAGAGCTATATCCACTTGCGCCTCCGTTGCCTTGAAATCCGCTTGAGTTTGTGACTCCGTTAACATCTAATCTGTAGCTGGGATTTGTTAATCCGATTCCAACGTTTGTATCTGCGCTTGCGCCGTTTTGGCCATTTATGCTTCCAAGAATTAAAGAATTGCTTTGAGAAGCATAAGCATAATTTCCGATTGCGTTAGCGTTGTTTAGATTGCCCGAGGCCACATCCGCGCCGTATCCAAAAGCCGCATTTTGATAACCTGTTGTATTTGAATAAAGCGCGCCGTCTCCAAAAGCGACATTGTCAAAGCCTGTTGTATTGTTATAAAGTGACTGGTGTCCTAAAGCGGTATTGTTGGAACCTGTTGTATTATTTGTAAGTGCGGTGGTTCCAAAAGCGTTATTGGCGCTACCTGTTGTATTTGAATAAAGCGCATCGAATCCAAAAGCGTTATTTTGGGAAGCTGTTGTATTATTTGTAAGCGCGTTGGTTCCTAAAGCGGTATTTTGGGCGCCTGTTGTGATTGAAGAAAGCGCTGCATACCCTATACCGGTATTATTCGATGTACTACCTTGATTTGTGATCCCTGCATGATAACCAATGAATGTATTGGCATTTCCCGTTCCGCCACTTCTTATTTCAAGCGCCGTTGACCCGTCTGAATTTAAGATTGTCGCAAGAGGATTAACAGTTGTTACCTTTTTTACGGAAACATTATCGATCGTTCCGTTAAAATTTGCATCGGCTGCAAACACAATACTGCCGGTTGATGGCGCATATATAATTTGTGTTTCAGTTGTAGAATTTCCCCAAACTTCCATTCCGTATGACCCGCCAAGTATAGGAGTGACGCTTCCTTGCGTTATCCCCGTTACGTCAAAAACAACTTGATAGAAAGTTCCTGCCACAAGTGTTATTGCTTGAGAAAGGTTTCCGGCAGAGCCTGCGGTATGAGTTACATTATTGGAATTATACGCCCATCCTGTTCCAAGTGGTGTCCAGCTCCCGGCACTTCCTGTGAATGTTCCATTTGTTACAAGTTCTATTCCAAGGCTTGCTGAGTCAATAGTTCCTTTAATAGAAAGAAAAGCGTTTGGCGTTGCAGTTCCGATTCCGACAAAACCGTTGTTGGCAAGGTAAAGCGTAGAAGTAGTAGAACCGGTGCCACCGGCAGAATGCAGGAAATTGAGGCTGGAGTTATTAAGCATATAAACATTATTAGTGGTATTGTTGGTAAAGGTTAAATTTCCGCCTATTGAAGCAGTGCCGGCGGTTACCAAAGAAAGACTGGCGGCGGGATCTAAATAATAGCTGCTGTTATCCAAATCCGTAAATGACCTTCCGTAAACCGCCCCGCCGTTTGTAACCTTAAACTGTGTTCCGCCAAAAGCGTTAGTAATAACAGAAGAGGATGAAGCAATGATTAAGTCGGAAGTAGTATTATTGCTGCCGTTATAAAGCGATAACAGTGGGAAATAAGTTGTGCCGGAAATTGACGCAACCGGTCCGCTTAAAGAAGTAAGACTTCTCACATCCAAAACGGCAAGGGGCGTCATGGTATCGATTCCGACTTTTCCTCCGTAACCATAGTTAGGCATTACGATTAAATTCCCGGACATTGAAGCCTGAGTTTGGTGAGTTGGTAGTTGCATGCCCGTAAAGGCAAACACAGCGGAGGCAGTGGAAGATCCGCCGAGTAATAGATCATCTCCGGCTTTAACCGGTGATAAAGCTCCGGTTAGTTCCTGCCAGAAGTTGGGGCTTCCCGCGGTGGTCAAATCCGTCTGGCATTGAACATAGCCGCTGGCGTCTGTTTTAAGGGTGCAAGTGTTATACCCGCCAAACACTATTCCGCCGGTATTGCCAACTGCCACCGTTGGTCCACCGAATGGTAACAGTTGAATCTTACCGGTTGAGTTTCCGCCAAGGGTTAAAGTCTGATCCGCAGTTGTCTGGATTGCCCCAAAGGTTGACCTGAAGGTCAACTGCCCACCGATAGAGGCTGTTCCGGCAACATCAAGTGTTGCAGCGGGAGTAGCCGTGTTAATACCGACACTTCCATTGGAAGCAAGGTAAAGACTGGAAGAAGAATTTCCCGGCATGAATTTGATATTTCCGGTGGTATTACCGCCAATGGTTAGGAGTTGATTAGCGGTTGTCTGAATTGCTCCTGCTAAACCATATGAACCAAGAGTAAGAGCCCCTGAGACAGAAGCGCTTCCCCCATAACCTTTATTCGGGGTTAAGATAAACTGCCCCGACATTGAAGCCTGAGTGGTAGTTCCCATTAAGCCCGTAAAGGCAAACACAGCGGAGGCAGTGGAAGATCCGCCAAGCAAAAGATCATCGCCGGCTTTAACAGGCGATAAAGCTCCGGTTAGTTCCTGCCAGAAGTTGTAGCCGGTCGAACTTCCACAGGATCCCCAGGTTGATGTAGCTCCCAACCCTCCGGACAAAAGACAGTTACCGGCAGAACCATAGGTTGGACCATTAGGACCTGACAAACCTATCGCGCCATTTTGCCTGATAGAAAATCTCGTCCAGCCCGATGAAGAAGCGGTAAACAGATCGCCAGTACCATTATTATTCACTACCAAAGCCGCAAAAGTAGTTTGCCCGGAAATAGAGGCAGCAGCAGTAGTGTTAGTTAGGCCTCTGACGTCTAAGGTAGCCAAAGCATTATTCGTGCCAATGCCAATCGCATTATTCATAGTATCCGCTAAAAATAGATTGTTGGTGCCGGCCGCATTCTGGATTTGAAAAACAGAGACCGAATCGGCAGTCGGTTGAATGGCGACAGGAGCATTGATTAATCCCCTAAGCTGTATTGATCCAATCTGGTAAGGAGTAACAGAGCTGCTGTTTTGTAACTGGACAGAATCAATATATAGATTTAAGGCGGTTGTCCCTGTACCCTGGTCAATATAAACGGAATTAAGTGTTCCTGAAGCAATAGTGAAAGTGCAGTAATATCTCTGAAAACCGTTGGTTTTGACGGTGTTATTGTTCAAAGTACAAACAACATTGCCGGCTCCTTGATTGTATCCGGCATTAAGCGTAGTGAGCGTGCCGTTTTGCAGCATGGCGTAAAAGCTTAAGGTATAGGTGCCGGTACCCAAGGTTGCACCTGTTGTAAAAGAATTAGTGCTCGCTCCGGAGTAATTGGAGGTGGAAGTTTTGATTAGTAAACTTGATTGCCCATGATAAACGTATCCTTTACTGATGTTTCTGACCAAAGTTGAACCGGTCTGCAAACTCCATCCGCTTAGTCCTACTTCAAATCCAGGATTAGATAAGAGATTGGTAGAATTTGTTGTATCAACCAAAAATACCGGTGCTCCATAAGTATTCTGAACCTGGAAAGCAGCTGAAGAAGCAACCGGAGATTGAAATAAACCTGTTCCGGCTACGCTTAAGGTAGCCAAAGGAGTCGTTATTCCGATTCCGACATTGCCACCGTTTTCAGTAGCCCCGCTAGTGTATGGCATAACAACAAAGTTTCCCGAGAATGATGCCTGAGGATTGACGCCCATCAGTCCGGTAAAGGCAAATTTGGCAGAAGAGGTGGAGGAACTGCCAAGCAAAAGATCATCTCCGGCTTTAACAGGCGATAAAGCTCCGGTTAGTTCCTGCCAGAAGTTAACTCCCGATCCGCATGTTCCCCAGGTTGATGTAGCTCCCAACCCTCCGGATAAAAGACAGTTACCGGCAGAACCATAGCTTGGAGAACCTGCTCCA
>Ga0182027_10000154_pt1 | contig 109277 bp, 104 predicted proteins | sample 712E1DmetaG_FD_121300 | JGI IMG/M metagenome (GOLD analysis project Ga0182027, IMG submission 121300) | Permafrost microbial communities from Stordalen Mire, Sweden - 712E1D metaG (Illumina Assembly) | ecosystem: Environmental > Terrestrial > Soil > Wetlands > Permafrost | place: Sweden...
AGGCTTGTCTTTGAGGGCCATTTCCAGGAAAGCCTTGTTAATCGGTGCGGCGGTAAACTCCCCCCAGGCCATCACCGACATCTGGTGTCCGTCGGAATTGCCCACCCAGGTTGCTGCCAGAATCGTGGGCGTATAGCCTAGCGTTACCAGATTATTGGGATAATTGGTCTTGCCGATTTTCTTGTTGGAGGTGCCGGTTTTGGCGGCCAGATTCTGTCCGGGTATGGTCAGCACATTTCTCCAGGAACCAGCGGGCCTGGCATTGCTGTCGGAAAGGATTGAATTGATGATATAGGCGGTTTCAGGTTGCATTACCTGTACTCCCTTATCCTCATATTTTTCCAGGATATTGCCGTGCCGGTCTTTGATTTCCAGAATCGGATTGACCGGGTTGAACTTGCCGTTATCAGCAAAAGCGGCATAAGCGCCGGCCAGGTCCAGCAGACGCACTTCGCCGCTGCCGATCGCCATGGCCGGCCCGTAAGAAAAATCCCATTTGCGGTCCGGATTGCTGTTATAAGCATTCTCATATTCGCGCAGCGAGGTCACACCCACCTTGTCCAGGAAATCCAGCAGCTTCTGTTCCTCGCCGCCCACATACCAGGCCTTGATGGCCGGAATATTTCTGGACCAGGCAATAGCCTGCCTGATGGTCATTTTTCCCAGGTATTGATTGTCCGAATCATGCGGTATGTAATTGTCGCCGAATTTGGTCTGGTAATCACCCAATACTGTCCCCGATCCGATGCCAGCCTGCTCGATGGCATTGGCATAAACCAGAGGTTTAAAGGCCGAGCCCGGCTGTCGCAGGCTGGTGGCGATATTGACCTGACCATCAATTTTTTCATTCCAGTAATCCACCGAACCCACCATCGCCAGCACCCCGCCTGTTTTGGGATCTAGTGCCACCAGCGAGGCATTGCTGCCTCCATATCTCTTAATATTCTGGTCATACTTTTCGGCGATGATTGACTCCGCGTTGGACTGCAGCACCGGATCAAGGGTGGTGGTCACTTCCAGTCCGCCGCTCTCCACCATTTCCGTGCCGTATTTCTTTTCCAGGTAATCTTTTACGTAAAAAACAAAATGGGGCGCCTTGATGGTGCGTTTCAGATCCTGGAATTTGATCTCGAAGCCGTCTTTCCAGGCCTGCACGAATTCCGCATGGCTGATCTTGCCGTCCTCCATCATCCGCTGCAGGACGAGGTCTTTCCGTCCCCAGACATAATTGGGGTCATCAGGAGAGTCGCAGTTATCCACCTTGCAATAGCCCATCAGATCCTTGCGGTTGGAGCCATAGGGCGAGTATTTGGATGGAGCCTTGGGCAGGGAAGCCAATATACTGGCCTCCACCAGATTCAGCTGTGAGGAGGGCTTGCCGAAGAAAGTCTTGGATGCTGCCTCGATGCCAAACGCGTTGGAGCCGTAAGGAATTTTGTTGAAGTACATCTCCAGAATTTCATCCTTGGTGTAATACCACTCTATTTCCACCGCCAGGATCAATTCCTTGATTTTTCTGTCGAAGGATTTTTCCGGTGACAGATAGAGATTCTTAGCCAGCTGTTGTGTTATCGTGGAAGCCCCCTGGGTCGAATTGTCGTCGTTCATGTTATTGATCTGGGCCCGGATCATGCCGACCGGATCAAAGCCCCAATGGCTGTAAAAAGTTTTATCCTCTATGGAAATGGTGGCGTCGATAACTTTCTGATTGATTTCGTTCAACGGTACATAGGTGCGGTTCTCGTCGCCGAATATTCTGTAAAGCACATTGCCCTCGCGGTCATAGATCGTTGTTGTCTCGGCGAAATTAGCATCCTTTAAAAGCCTGACGTCCGGCAGGTCGCGTCCCCAGACCATGAAAACGGTAAAGACCCCCAGACACAAAAGCACAAATAAAAATACCGCCGTAATCAAAAGCCATTTGAACGGCTTGATAAAACTGCCCACTCGTCCGACCATTACCTGCGAGTATCTTTTTAGCTTGCTGACGGGCTTTTTGGCCGGGGATAAATCCTCGCTGGCTGCCGTGCCGATTACTTTCAGCGGCTTGATAAACTCGCCGATTTTGTTGACGCCGGACAGTACGCGGCTCTTTTTATCGGTCTTCTCGCGTGACTTCAGTTTCTTCTCGTTTTCAGCGATTTCCTGGCGGCGTGCCGCCTTTTTTGCCTCCAACTCCAAGCGGCGCCTGGCCGATTTATTCATCTTGGCCGGCCTGTTTTCATTGCCAGATTTTTGAACTTTTTTGGAAGACATGAAAAAATTTAGCCACAAATCGTCACTAAACAAATAACATAAGCGGCATAATCCGCGAAATGGAAAAGCAATTTAAAAAGCCCTATTTTTAAATTAGGGCTTTCTAAAAAATAATTTTATGATAATAAATTATTTCTTTTTCTTGGCCGTTTTTTTCGAAGCTTTTTTTACAACCTTCTTGGCGACCTTTTTGGTCGACTTTTTGGCTGGCTTCTTGGCGGCCTTCTTTTTCGTTGCCATATTTTTTTTTGCTTTATGGAATTAAATTGTTTGTTGGTTTTCCAAAAACAAAATTACTATAACAAAACTTTTATGAAAATAGCAACAAGAATGACCTGTCTTTTTCTTGGCATCTGTTTAAAATTTATTCAAATTTAAAAAAACCAATTGCCACAACTTACAGTTTATACCGATGGAAGTTGTCTCGGGAATCCGGGACCGGGAGGATGGGCTTTTGTGCTTGTGGAAGACGAAAAACGCAGTGCGGAAAAAATCATTTCCAGTCAGTCCGGACACTCCTTTCACACCACCAATAACCGTATGGAGATGACCGCCTTTTTAATGTCGCTGAAATATCTCGCGCAGAATTTCCCCGGCGCGCTGGTGGAAATCAATGCCGATTCCAATTTATTGGTGCAGACGATTAATGAAGGCTGGAAGCGCAAAGCCAACCCCGATCTCTGGGTGGAAATCGACCGTTATTTACCGAAAGTAAATTTCAAACTTTATTGGGTGAAGGGACACGCCGACAACTCCTACAACAATCACTGCGATGAATTGGCGCTGAAAGAAGCCAAAAAGGCCAAACAGATGTTGTCGAAGAATCCCGCGCTGGCGCCGGCGGGCTCACAAAAAACCGATCAGAAAATTGCTGATCATCAGTCGGATCAGGCTGCACTCTTCTGAAAGAAAAAAATTTAATCAGGACTTCAAAAGAATTTCCAACTGTGCTCTCAAGTCCTCTTCGCTGCGGTAACCGGTCACCTGTTTGACGGCTTTGCCATCCTTAAAAAACACCAGAGTGGGGATGCTTTGAATCATGAACTGCGCCGGGATTTTTTCATTGGCATCCACGTCCATTTTGCCGATTTTAATTTTTCCGGCATATTCGTCGGCCAGTTTTTCGATGATCGGCCCCATCATTTTACAGGGTCCGCACCACTCGGCAAAAAAATCCACCAGCACCGGCAGGTCTGATTTAAAAACTTCCTTTTCAAAATCTTCGTCGGTAAAATGTATAGCCATAAAAAATAAATTATTTTAATACTGTTTTAAACATTTGTCTGTGCCGTAACAGGGGACTTTTCATAATTCTGGCCAAAGCAAAATATCTGTTGGCGTCGTCCTTGAATCTTTCCAGATCTTCCGCCTGACTGTATCCCAAAAGAGATTTTCTGAACAGACGCAGAAAGGCCATCCGTAAAATCGCCACGCGGTATTTGGTTTTGCGCAGTTCGTTTTTATCCTTCAAAAGCGGATTCAGATCATAATCAAACATCACCATGCACTGATTGATTTCCAAAACTTTTTCTTCCAGCTTGTCCGACGGGATACCTTGCTCCATTACGATCCTGAAAAAAAAGATTCTTTTGTCCTGCGCATTATTGCTGATACCCATCACGATGGTGTTCAGGCTGGGCAGGGCGCACAGAAACCAGGCCCTCACTTTGATCTCGCGGTTGTCGGCGTCATTCAAAAGCGAAAAGCCCACAAAAAATTTTTCATCCTTGTCCATGCCACGGATAAACTGCACCCTTCTTTCCAGATCCGGATTACCGGCAAAAGCCAGTTCCATGACCTTGGGAGGCAGCGCAGCATCCATCTTTTTCAGTGCGCCGATTTCAATGGCCTTACCATTTTTGATGGCATAGGCCAGTTTCAGAAGCACCGGCAGAGAAAAGCCGCTCAGCACATTATTCAGCTGATTGAGCGCGCGCTGATACATTTTTTCCAGGCAGCCTTCCAGGCATTCGCGCACATCATCATAATGAGAGCCCAGTCTGGATACATTGATTTTGGTACCGCTGTCCGCCTCGATCTGCAGCAGATATTCCTCATCCAGAAACTGGTGATGCCGCATGAAATTGAGGTTGACCGCGAAAGCGTCGGAAAATTTCGGCAGGAAAAGAATACTCTGCTCAAAGAACTGAACAACGGAAACACCCTTGTTGATCGATTTGCCGAAGCTGTTAATGATCTCCACGCTGCAGTCAAATTGTCCGATCAGCATGCCGGCTCTCATAAACAGGTTTTCGGCGAAAAACTCATTCTTGATGCGGTAGAAATCAGCCAGAAAATTCTCCACGCTGTCTCCGAACCTGCTCAATTCAAACTGCTCTCTGGCAAAAGTGGTAAAAACAAATTTATCTTTTTCCGAACGCGATTCCTTGATGTCGGTGAAATTGATGATCTCGCCGTGGTCATTGGCGCCCTTTCCTTTCAGACGAAAATATTTGCGGTCGAAAACTATTTCGCCCTCTTTTTCCACCAGCGTTTTACCCGAAAAGTTCAATTTCTTGAACTTCACACTATAGCTGATCGCCATAAATAAACCTAGATATGAACTGCAATTGAAATATCCGAATTAACGGAAGGGGCAATTTACCCCTCAAGGCTCAATATACTCAGCTTTATGATAGAAGCAAGCCAAAATAAATCTGACAAATAGGCCTTTGACGAATTGAGAAAATGATGTATAATTCTATGATTGGTATAAAAATATCTAACCAAAAAAAATATGAAAATATCCAAGAAATGGCTAGTGGGAGGCGCTGCAGCCGCACTGGTCGTGATCGTCGGCCTGGCTATCGGCCTTGGTCAAGGCGGTTTGTTCAGGGGGACAGCTTCACTGAATCCTCTTGCCTTAAACCAGTTGGCAGTCAACCCGGGGGCGCTTAATCAGGCAGTCGATTATCAAACTCCTGCTACTGCGCAGATAAAGACTCCTACAACGGTATTCAATTTAACCAGCTCTGACGGAGCGAAAACCTATTATGTCAAAGTAGATCAGAGCATCAGCTCCGCGTTCACAGCGGACAACAATGGAAATCTTACTTCTATTGATCCTTCTGTTATTAAGGAAAAAGGTTTTGATGATGTCTATTTCCAATTAAAAGAAAAAGTTCCTCTTCAAATAGCCGTTCCTCAAGTAATACAGCCACAGGTTATTCCAAATGTTGTGCAGCCCATCACTCAGCAAGTACAAACTCTTTCTCCGGGCAGTATTGTTATCCCACCGATAACCCAAAATGCATTAAACGGATTAAATGCAGTTGCCCCGTTGGAAGCGCCAGCTTTGTCGCAGGCAATGAATAATGTTACTCCATTGGCACCAGTCGTTAATCAGCAGAATGCCGTTGCACCAGTAGAAGCTCCGGCAGCAGTAATTGCCGCACCAGCGGTTAATCTCACGCCTGTCGCCGCACCGGCGGCTAATCTCACACCTGTTGCCGCACCAGCGCTTAATCTCACGCCTGTCGCCGCACCGGCGGCTAATCTCACACCTGTTGCCGCACCAGCGCTTAATCTCGCGCCTGTCGCCGCACCGGCGGCTAATCTCACACCTGTTGCTGCCCCAGCACTTAATCTCGCGCCTGTCGCCGCTCCCGCCGCTACTCCCTCCGCTGCCCTGTCTAAAACAGCCCCGGCAATTGTCGCACCCGCCAATCTTAATCTTAAATTGAACCTCAAGTCTGCCCTGCTTACCGCTTATGCTGCACCGCTTGTACAGCAAGCACCCAGTGTCGCCATTAACCAGCTCAGTGCTACACCGATAGCCGTTCTTCCTGCTAATATACTGCCTATTCCAATGAACGTAACCATCGACGCCAATGATTATGGTAAATTCACCGGTCTTGGCTCTATGACCCAGGGAACTTACAATATCAATTTCAACAGCCTTGATACTAATATATCATTAGCTCCGCTCAACAGTGTCAGTATCACACCGAGTGTCGCTGCTCCCATGGGAAACGGTTGTGACCTATCCACCGGCTTCACTTTTAATCCTGATAGCGTTACTTATAATGGGAGTAATAACCCCGTCTCAGTGGCTATACAGGCCGTCAATGGTACTACGGTGGTTGATATTAACAATCTCTGCCAAAACGATTTACTCACCGAGCTAAATAAGTCAGGAGTAGGAATTAAAATCACCGATTCCAGAGAGACAACCAAATTTGCTTCTGATGTCTTTAATCTGCAGCAGGCCAGCACTCCGCTTTTTGGAGGCTTTGTTACAGTTGTGAAAACAAAAGCAGGAATTGCTCTTAAACTAGATTTCACCAAGACTGGTAACATCGGAGGAACAACCCTCACAAGACTGAACGATACGTCTACTTACGATTTGGCTTTGTTTCACGCCACAAACACCGGCAAGCCTATATCGACCGTGCTACCTATCAACCAGCAGCCTGCTGCCGCGCCGTGTTCCGATTTGGACAAATTAGTCTTCAGTCCGGCCAGCATTACCAATGTAGGTGGAACGGATAAAATCGATGTCGTTATCCAGGCCCAGTTGCAAGGTAAGACAGTCGACATCTGCCCAGCCGCTTTGAAGACCTTTATTCCGGCATCAAGCACAGTAGGAGTAAAACTGCATGAAGTTGGAACACCCGCCAACAACAGCTCAGAAACCTTTATAGATATCGCCAATCTATATAACAAAATCACTTCTCCCCAACAGGTATTTAATGGTTTCGATTTCGTAACGTTTACAAACGTCGATGGTAAAACACCTAAACTGACTTTTGATTTTAGCCAGACTGGGAAACAAATTGACAGTACAGGGCAAAAGCTCAAACAAAGTGATTACGATATGGTCCTTGCTAATAATGACTTCTCAAAAACATTCTCAAATGAACTTTTGATTCAGAATTCACCCGTTAGCATTCAGAATCCGGGCGTCACTGTTGATATTAACCCAACTCCAATAACCAGCCCGGTTATCACTGGCAGTAGGGATGTGACAGCTGTGGCCTTCAACATCAAAAACAACACCCTCAATCCGGTTACACTCGATGAGCTTAATATTCAGGGACAGATCAAAGCAGACGATACCGGTGGTTTTGAAAACAGCGTAGATACCTCCGCCAATGTTAAAATGGTAGATGCTGCCGATACCTATTATCTGGACATCAATCCAGCCAATACCAATCCTCTTGACGCAGCCACCGGTAAAATCACATTTACAGGCCTGAATACCATTATTCAGCCGAATGCAACCCTGCCTGTAACCATGAAAATCAGCAATCTGAAAGCCGCTTCAGCCCGCCCCGCAGCCTATCAGAATGATATTCAGTTCCGCTACTATCTCTATGGCCCTAAATTCGCCAATGCCTCTCCGACTCTGACCAATAATACTGCTGTTCCGGCCAATCTTGTTCCGATCACCATCAGCAAAGATTGCCTGGCTGCAGATAAATTGGCCTTTGCGCCGGCTCAGTTGACTTTTGATCTTGCCAGTCTCGGCAGCCTGACCACTGAAATGTCAGCCTATTTGAATGGCAGTAAACAGGGTCTGGATATGAACCTGTTATGCCAGGCCAGCTTGAGCAATATCGGCATTTCGGCAACCACTCCGGGCATGGACGTCGAATTAATTGCCCCGGATAACACCACCATGCTGAAACAGGCTTTGGTTCCCACTAATGTTGCTCCCAATTATACCGGTTTAATGGACAGTTTTCTGAGTACCGCCAGTCTGAAAGATGCCACCGGAAAATCCTCTATTAAATTTACCAATGACTTTACCAAGGGAAACATTGATTGGAAGGCTGATCAAACATATACAGTCAATGTCAAAGCCGCCGATATAATTAATCCTGCCGCTCCACCTGATGCACCAGGTAATCTCAAACCGGCAGGCAACACTTTGGCTAGTTATACCATCAAGGTTGGCGATGCCGCCGCCGCCAAGGCCGCTGCAGATGCTGCCGCCAAGGCTGCCGCAGATGCCGCCGCTCAAGCTGCTGCCAATCAGGCTGCTCAAACCGCCGCCGCTCAAGCCGCTGCCAATCAGGCTGCTCAAACCGCAGCTGCACAGGCCGCCGCCAGAGCCGCAGCCGCCCAAGCCGCCGCCGAAGCTGCAACTGCCGCCCCCGCTGCCACTTACAACTATAACTACAGCTATTACACCTCCCCGGCACAACCCGCCGCCACCGCTGTCACTCAGCCTTCTTCCACACCTTGTGTGGTAGGGGACAAGACTTTCTATCTGGCTGGTGGTCCGGACAGCACTTATTGTAAGGATCTGCAGACTCTGGTCAATAATCAGGGACAGTCAACGGTGTTCCAGTCTGACATGACCCCCGAAACCCCGCAGGCCCGTTATACCACAGCTCTGGCCGCCCTCCGCATTCTGAAAGAATATGGAGCGACCATTCGTACCAAGAATCTTTCCACCGACTGGTATAGCAAACTGGTGGACGCTGAAGACATTGCCAATGCCAGCGCTCAGGAACTGGCGGATTTCCGCACAGCCTATTCCTCCGGTGTCTTACAGGGCAGAATCAATCCGCAGGACAAGACTCAAATCACACTCGCCCCCTTAAGCAAAATTAGTTATGTCGAGCTGATGGCCATGTTCAGACAGTCTGTCGTCAATGGTTTGGGTATCAGTGTTCCCATCAATAATAATAACTTGCCCGACTTTATCCTGACGGAATACCAGAAGAATCCGGACTGGAAATGGATTGCCGAAGCCTATTCCTTCAGCGTTGAATATGGTCTGGTCTCCAAGAACGAGTTTACCGCAGACACACTGTTCAATTACGCCACCAGAGCCGACATGGTCCGCTTCCTGGCCAGATTTAAGGACACGGTTGAGGCCAGTCCGGAGTTGATCAGTAAATAGCTGAAGATGGAAAAGTAATAACAAAGTTGAAATAACGATAATGAAAACCCCCGCCGCCGGCGGGGGTTTCTTATTACCTATTTGCAGAATGGTGTCAAGCCGAAGACTGGCTTGGGAAGTTATAAAACCCCTGATTTTATGTTATACTTTCATGATACATAAAAAAGGATAATGCCCAGCTTCCCTTCAAGACATTTGGCCAGTGCACCCGCCAGAATATTAACGGCGGTACTGCTCACGGCTTTATTTTCACAAACCGTCCTGGCTGCCACCAAAATAGCCTCTAAGCCCGTTGAGCCTTTTTATACGGCGGTTGCGGCCGATATGCCCCCCGTCTATGAGCCCTATGTGACCTACCTGTCGCCGCAGAAGGATGCTCCCATTGAGTTTTCCAGTCTGGGCGCACAGTGGACGCAGGTCACACCCTCGGATACCAGCGTGACTTTGGAAGTCCGCCTGAAAAATCACGGTAAATATTCGGACTGGTATACCCTGGCTCCCGACATCGATGACAAATACGTTACGTTAGAAAATAATAATTATTCATCTTTTTTAACCACCAGCCTCGCCGATGGCTACCAGTACCGGGTCACCCTGGATTCCGGCATTGCCACGGTCACGCCTGTTCTGGACAATCTGAAATTCACCTTCATCAACGGAGGCACTCCCGGACAGCGCACGGCCTTACTGGGCAGCGCCAACAACGGAAATCCGGGACAGAATTCGGATCAGTCGGAATACCTGCCGGATAATTTCTCGGCGGCTGCTTACCTGCCGTCGGGTCAAAACAATCTGGTCAGTTCAACGGCGCTGGTGGCGGATGCCGAGCCGGTGTTGAAAATGCCCGCTTCCACAAAAAATACGATCAAGGTACCGGTTAAGGTAAATAAAAACACCCCGGTTTCTCATCTGAAAATAATCAGTCGCGCCGAATGGGGAGCCGATGAGAGTCTGCGCCTTTTAAATCCCAATGCCTCCGGTGACGTCAAACTGGTTACTTTTGAGGATGATTATTATACCAAGTTTGCTTCCGAGCTTAAAGAGTCCCGGCGAGTGGAGACAGATGCCAATGGCAATAAATTGACCTGGCCGCTCAGTTACCCACAAACCATTCAGAAAATCATTATTCACCACACCGCCACTACCAAGGATCTGGACGACCCCATGAAAGCCATCCGCGATATTTATATCTGGCACACGCTGTCCAAGGGGTGGGGCGATATCGGCTACAATTATATCATTGACCAGCAGGGCAACATCTATGAAGGCCGCTACGGCGGCGAGATGGTAGTGGGAGCCCATGCCGGCCGCGGCAATTTCGGGTCCATCGGCATAGCCGTCCTCGGCAATTACCAGGACGATGATCCGCCGGAAGCCGTGGTCACTTCCCTGACCGCCCTGATCAAAGAAAAAGCCGCCCTTTATAATATCGACACTGAAGGAGCCAGTCTCTTCCGCGGTGAAAATTATCCCAATGTGATGGGACATCGCGATATCATGGCCACGTCCTGTCCCGGCGACAAACTGTATGCACTCTTGCCGCTGATCCGCCAACTGGCTAAAGTCAGTACCACCACCAGCGCCGGCACGACAGTCAGCTCCGATTATGACTTCGGCTGGGCCGGCAACGGTGCTCCGGTTGTTTCTCTGCAGCCAAAGTCGAAAAAAATGGTCACGCTCACCCTGACCAACACTGGCAAAAAACCCTGGAACAAGGACACCTATTTCAAAATCAGAAATAATACGAATGCCAAAACTTTCCTGAAAAATTCCCAGGAAATTTTCACTGGCATCGTGGGTAAGGATATCGCTCCGGGCTCCAGCGTGGAGATCAATGTCCTGCTAAGTTCGCTTTCAGCCAGCGGAACAGCGCTGATCGATCTGCAACCGGTCATCAACGGCCAAAAGACAGTGGAAAAATATCTTAGTTTCGGCCTGCAGGTCGAAACCCCGGCGCCCAAGAAAAAATATGATTACAATCTTCTGAGTATCATTTACGGAAAAAATGAATTCAAGAAAGGGGATCTGGTCAGCGTCCTGATCAAACTGCGTAACACGGGCACAGCCCCTTGGCAGAAAACGGGCAACAACCATCTGAGTTTGGGAGCGGATCAACCCCGTGATCATAAAAACCAGCTCTTGCCGATACCCGCCCCGCGCCTGGCCAGCATGCAGGAAACTCTGGTTCAGTCCGGTGAAATCGCCACTTTCCAGTTTAACATCAAAGTGCCCCAGCTGGACGGTATTTACCGCGAGTATTTCAGCCCGGTGGTAGAGGGAATCACCTGGATGGAAAATAAGGATTCTTATTTGCAGGTCAAAGTCGGCAATTCCGATAAATTGATGACGCCGGATAGCGAGGCTGAAGACGCTGTCGATAAAACCCTCCCTGTCAGCTCATCCATCAATATTGCTGTCAGCAAACTGGATGTGACGGCTTTGCCGCGGCCGCTGCGAGTGGATCTTTCCTATCGCGGCAACCCGGCCATTATCAGCGGCAGCGGCCAATTTTCTCTTTTTGAGGGCTCCAACAAGCTGGCGGATTTCTCGGCCAATCAACAAGTCAATGTCCAATATGAAAACGGTGTTTTCCGGGTTACCGGTAATTTGAAAACCTATATCATTGCCTCCCGGCCCAGATTTGTGCCCTATCCCGGCAGCATTTTGCGCATCGACAATTGGGAGAGACGCAATACCTGGGGGAATAAAGCCAACAACAATGCCTTCCGCGGCACGCTGGAAGCCCTTATTTACGACGGCGAACTGCACATAGTCAATGAATTGCCTTTGGAGGATTACCTGAAAGGCATCGCGGAGGAAAGCTCATCGGCTCCGGATGAAAAGATCAAGACCATCATGGTCATTGCCAGAACCTACGCCCGTTTCTACATGGATGTAGCCAAAAAATTTCCGGGAGCGCCCTTTGATCTTAACGATGATCCCAATTATTCACAGAAATATCTGGGCTATACTTTCGAGCTAAATTCTCCCAAAACAGCTGGTCTGGCCACCGCCACGGCAGGCCAATATGTCACCTATCAGGGTAAACTGATCAAAACTCCCTATTTCAGCAAATCGGATGGTACGCGCACCATATCAGCCGAGGAGAAATGGGGCTGGACCGATACCCCGTTCCTAGTCAGTGTCGATGACTCCATGTGCCAGTCCACTGCTTTTTCCGGACATGGCGTGGGACTTTCCGGCTGCGGCGCCACCGCTCTGGCCCAGCAGGGGAAAACCTATCAGGACATTATTGAATATTATTATCAGGGCACCGCCATAACCCAGGCAGTTTACTAAAATGAAAGCATTACCCGTAGAAACACCATCGGCACCCGGACGTCATCCTCAACGTCACGGTAAAAAAGAAACCAATCCCAGATTGGTACCGCTAAAGATCGCCATCAGAAAAATCACCAGCCGGCTAGATGCTTTTGCCGATCATGATTTGCCCGATGACGGCATTCTGGATCTGCTGCAGGATACGCGGGCCCAGGTTTTGAATTTGCATATAGCCCGCAAAGAGTTGCGCAGGCATAAGGGGAAAAAATAATAACCGTCCAACAGACGCTTTTTCAGTTTCTGTCTTTTCCAGCCATGATCAGCACAAATTCGCCGCGCGGCGTCTTTTGGGAAAAATACTGATAAAGTTCCTGGGGCAGACCGGTCTGGAATTCCTCATAGATCTTCGTTATTTCCCGGGCCACCACCAGTTTCCTGTCCGGGAAATATTCACTCAGTTCCCGCAAAGTCTTTAGCAAACGGTGCGGTGATTCATAAAAAACGATCGTATTTTCCTCCTCCTGCAATTTTTTCAGCATGGTCTGCCGGCCTTTTTTCATGGGAAGAAAACCCAGATAAAGAAAATGATTGATCGGCAGGCCGCTGGCTGAAAGGGCGGCCAGAAAGGCGGCCGGCCCCGGAACGGGGCAGATGGCTATGCCTGCTTCCCTGGCCGCCTTGACCAGCAGATAGCCGGGATCGGATATGCCCGGAGTGCCCGCATCGGAAATCAGTGCCAGATCATGACCGTCCTGCAAAAACCCAATCAGTTCCGCCAGTTTTCTTTGGTCGGTAAAGGCGTGAAAAGAGGTCATCCGTGTGGCAATGCCGTATTTTTTCAGCAGCACTCCGGAAGTCCTGGTGTCTTCGGCGGCAATCAAATCCACCTCCTTTAGTACCCTGACTGCCCGGGCGGAGATATCTTCCAGATTTCCTATCGGTGTGGCGACGATGTATAACATATTAATTATTAAAATTTCGGTTTTTTGGAAGGCGAAATCAGCGGAGCGGCCCGGTAAACGGGTTTGGCCAGCCGGACCGTCGTCCAGCCCTGCACCATTTTCGCTTTCACCAGTCGCTGCAGTTCATCCGCACTGACCTCCTTTTCCAGTTTCAGTTCCAGCAGGGCCGCTCCGGCAGCCAGACTCAAAATATTGGCTATGGTAACACCGATCCTGGTTGAAGAAAAATTGCCGATCCCTACCACGCTGACGATTTTCGACAAATCCTTCCAGTCCGCCTTGTTGCGGCGCAGCAATTTCTCCAGCCGCGGTAGCACCTGCCTGATTTCATCTTTGTCGGAAAGCCAGACCTGCTTGTCCAAAAGCTCGCCCTTGCCTCCCAAAAGCAAAAGCTGGGCTTTCGGAAAAACTGTTTGGCAAACCAGGATAAGCATGTAATGTTTCTCTGTTAACTGGCGGAAAGTTTGCACGTCAGACCACCACTGTCCACGATATTATAGGTATCCGGCCCCAAATAACTCTTCACCTCTCCCTGTGTGCGTACGGAAACCGTGGTCTGCAGGACAATCTTGGGAATCTCATCACCGCTCAACCCGCCAAAAACGCCCAGTTGGTCATCGCTTGGCTGGGCTTCTAAGGTTATTATTACCTTAGGCTGGCTGATCGAACCGGGTTCCGCAAAAGCTTTACGGGGATCGTCGCCCGGACTGATCCGAAACGTCAGACGGGTCACATTGGTTCGCAGCGGGCTCATTGGTATGAAACCCTTATACATTTGTCCGTCAGTCAAAGAGTCCTCCAGAGAGGGAATGCCGGTACAATCATAATTGCTGCTGGTGGTGGGACAGCAAAAAGCATTGGCACCACCGGTTCCGCATTTAAGCCATTTTTCCGTGACGCCATCTTTATTGGTATCTTCGCCCTCCTTGGACACCATGGCCAGTGCATGCTGATTTGTGGTTGCATTGACCAGTTTGCTGGCAAAAATGGTTTTAATGGTTCCTTCCCTGTTAATCAGATAAAGCTCTGAAACAGTTTTGGCACTGGCAGGAGTACAGGCTACGCCGAATTTATAAGCGGGACAAAAGGCATTGGAAGCGGCAGCGCCGCCCGGTGCACCCCTGTATGGATACTGTCCGGTGTTTAAATCCATGGACGGCTTGAAAACAACACAATCCTGGCCGATATAGGACTTGCCGTCATTGCAAAGTGCCCCCAGATCACCGGGATTGGCGGTCAAATCGCCGGTTTTGCCAAGACCTGGGTTATAGAACTGTGCCGCATAACAGCCGTAAAATTCGCCATACTGATGGGTGGAACTGATCGCCTTATTGAAATATTCCTCGTAATCGATGGTATTGTCCCTGATGCTTCTGGCCAGTCGTTCCATCATGAAGCGCGAGTCTTCATAAATATTGTTTTCCAGGGTCAGACGTCCCTGTATTCGCACGATATTGATAAAAATATTCAGGGCTATCATGCCCACAATGGAAAAAATGCAGACCGCGATGATAACTTCCATCAGCGTATATCCCTTTTTTGTTTTTCCTGCGTATTTAATCATCTGTATCGGGATAAACTGGTACTGAGGGTGATGGTATGAGTAATGGTGGCTTCATGCCACTGCACGATGGATCTGACAATCATGATATCGGCCACAGGAGGGAGTGCGGCAACGGTGGGCCAGGGAGAAAGGGAGGGAGGCATGGGCAGGGGAGAATATGCCCTGAACTCCAGCTGTATGCTGCGATAATATTTTGTGGAGCCGGATTCGGTCACCCCTGCACCCGTATAAAAGCTGCCGATATAATCCTTGTCATCTGTTTTGTTGCCAATATTATCGCTATTGATGGTAGGGTCGAGATCAAAATATTTCAATTGAAAAAAAGAATCCTGACCGACCCCATCGGTTAAATCCGCACCCGGGTTGTATACAACAGTGGACAGCTGATCACCTAGCGCATAACCATAATTTGTTGGCGCCGGTTGCAGCAGATTGGCCGGACTGCAGGTACTGGCAGACGGCTTAACCAGCCAACAATGTTGAGTGTCGGCGCTGAAACGCAGCCAGTTGGTATCACGCAGATTTCTCATGTATTCCACGCCCTCCTGTGCCAGATTGAGCGCTATCAGCGTGTCCTTGTTGAAGGTATTCGCCTGCAACGAGGTAACAATCATATTGGTTGAGGCAAGAGAAGCTATCGTTAAAATGGTCAGGGCCAGCAGCACCTCCAGGAGGGTCTCCCCTTTTTTTAGCAGCCGCTGATTTTTCGGGTTTAAAAATGTCATTTGCTTAGGTGCAGGGCCCTGACTCCGGTATGCCGGCCAGTCTGTGGATGGCAATCTGCCGGCACTGGCCTGTAGCTGTCTGGGTCAGTTTAATATATATGAAAGGGCTGCTGGAGGTATCAAGAGCCTGGTAACTGATGTCAGCATAATTAGGTGAATAAAATATGGCGCTGTTGATCGGTGAGTTGCCCGCTCCGTCCACGATCTGCAGTTTATTGGTGCTGGGCAAATTTAAACTGTCGATATCCAGATCCATTCCCAGCGCATAGCTCGTACCGTGATCATAACGTCCCTTGGCGCCCATTGAGCCGGACTTGGGAGGGTTCATGTCGGCGAAAAGCGTTACATTGGTTTTGCCGGGCGTGGTGTCGAAATAAACGCCATAATTGGCCGGTGTAACGTAATCGGGTGGTATCGATGTAGCCCATTGACCATCATTGTCAAAATCGGTGTAGTCCAATTGTCCTTTCCCGGAAATAGCCAGGCTTCGCGCATTATTGACCAGACTGTAAACTTTGCCGAAATTGGTCAGAAATAACTGGGTGGCTTGGGATTGCATCAGCGCGGAAAAGGATATGCCGAAAACAATCACGATTATGGCCATCACTATGATCAATTCAATTAAAGTAAAGCCCGGTTGATTTTGTTGATTTTTATTTTTCATGTTTTTAAGCCTTTCCGCCCAATACTAACACAATGTCCATTATTAGCAAAATAACTTCCCGCCACATTTATAAGCTGGCGAAGTGCACCGAATAACCCCAACCGTACTTGAAAAAAATAGCAGTATATTGTATAATAATAAGATTTATCTAAAACACCAAACCATGCCCAATCAAACCGAACAGGACCTGCACATCGTGGCCAATTTGTTGAAAAGCATAGAGCTTTTCAGGGAATTGGATGAAAATCTGCATGCCGAGCTGATCAAACATGTGACCCTCGATTATTACCCGGAAAATTTTGTCATCTTCAAGGAGGGTGAACCCGGGGATAAGATGTTTATCATTAAAAGCGGCATTGTCAGAATTTATCACGCCGGCGAGACCCCCAGTTTTGACAAGGATCTGGCCATGCTGGCCGACAATGATTTTTTCGGGGAAATGGCTTTGATCTCTGACACCGCCCGCAATGCCACAGCTAAAACCGTGGAGCCGACCCAGGTTTTTATCATCAAGAAAACCGACTTTCTGAACCTGATTTCCACCAATCCGGCCATGGCCGAAAAATTCAGCAAGGAATTTCTCAGCCGGGTCAAAACCAATACCAGGGAGCAGAACCTATAATAATCACACCAAACACGCATGATTTTTTTCTACCTGTTATTTGCGCACCTGGTTTCCGACTACCTGCTTCAACCTGATAACCTGGTAGATTGGAAAAATCATTCCAGTTTGGGACTGGTGCTGCATTCCTTTATACATTTTCTGTTCACCACACTGGTACTTTATCTTTACACCGGGCAGCTTCTGGTGGTCGTATTGGCTTTACTGATGGCGATTTTCCACTTCACCATCGATAACCTGAAATCCGCCTACGAACAAAAACATAAGAGTTCTTTGCTTGTTTATTGGATGGATCAGGCGGCTCATTATCTCAGCGTGTTTCTGGTCACCCTGATCGCCTGGCGTTTTGATGGTGTCTTTGCCTCTAGAATGATGTATCTGAACAATTATTGGGATTTATTTTTCTTCAATCCCGTTTTTATCACCTTCCTTAGCATGAGCATCTTCGTGACTTTAACCATCGAGTACAGTCACTTCAGATTCAATCCCCGCCACGACCTGATTCATCCGAAATTGGACAGAAAAAAGATGATCAAGCGCCTGCTATTGGCCACCATTATTTATGTCGGTTTAATGTTCGCCCTTGTCCCTAGCGTGGGGTTTTATTTCGGTGGTTAGTTGCAGGAAAGTGAAAGTCCAGACCGATATGGAGAAAACGTGAATAATACCGTTCAGATAGGAAGCGGTCAGCAGTCCGGCTATGCCCAGCGTGCCGCCTATCACTAGGCCCCAGTTGGGCAAATTGGCCAACGCCATTAGATAAACGACTCCCACCACCACCACCGGAATCAGCAGCACGAAAAACAGCTGAATGATGATGCGTACGCCGATAAGCAGCATCAGTATGGTTAAAAGCAGCGTTTCCTCCAGATTCCTGACCACCAGGTTGAAGCTCTTGGCAATCGAGGTGAAAACCTTCTCCTCATCGATGACTATGTAAAACTCGGAATAGGTCAGGAAAATTGCCACCAGAAAAACCGCTACGGCCGCCACGATGAAAATCGGCATGACCAGGGGAAAGACCTGCCAGCCGAAATTACGCAGAGATGTGAACAGGACGCTGAAGACGGAGGTTCCGCTGACAATCTGAAAAAACAACGTGTATTCAAAAAGGGGCAGAAAATACATCAGGCCGAAGCTGATGCCCTTGCGGGCCGGAATATTCTGGCCGTTTCTTCTTCTGGCCACCAGCTGGATCAGGCCGCCCTCAAAGATGACCGGAATGAAAAAATAGCAGACTACCAGGATTACCGCCGCAATCAGCAAAGGCAGGATTATTCCGCGGTGGGCCTGCAGGAAATCCAGAATCGTGGCAAAGACCAGGTAAGTAAAACTTTTATTCCAGTTCTGAAAAAGCTGGGATGATAAAAAAGCATAATATTGATAGATCAGGTAGCCGATGCCGACCACTGTTCCGAAAAATGCCGGTAGTGCACCGTACCAGATCACCAGTTTTCGGTTTTCCTGTGTAAACTGCCAAGCCTCCGCAACTATTTGCTTATAATTGATCATGGGCATTATTGAAGCTGCCTGAATAGATTTAGCATAAAAAGAATGGCTTGCCAATGTGAAGCTGCTCTGGTAAATTATAGCTCGCGTATAATAATCTGTATTTTAAGTATTTTGTCCCATGAAAAGACCTGAAAAGAAAAAGATTATCCAGAATTTTGCGGTTCACCCAAAAGATACTGGATCTCCCCAGGTGCAGATAGCCATCCTGACCGAGAGGATCAAGCAGCTTTCCAGCCATCTGGAAGCGCACCCAAAGGACAATCACTCCCGCCGTGGACTTTTGATGATGGTAGGCAAGCGAAGAAAACTGCTCAACTATCTGAAACTCAACGAAAAGGAAATCTTCGACGAGTTGATGGGCAAATTAGAATTAAAATAAGCATCTGTTTTCTTATAATTTCAACCGCAATCTTTCGAAAAAAGTCTACGCTGTCCGAGCTGGACTTTTTATTGAAACATAATAGTTATAAATATCAATAAAATTTAATTTATCAGTACAATGCCAAAAGAATTTCAAATGGATTTAGCCGGCCGCAAGCTCAAGATTGAGACCGGTCTGTTGGCCAACCAGTCCAGTGGCTCCGTCATGGTTTACCTGGGCGACACGGTAGTTTTTGCCAGCGTGGTCATGGGACCCGCCCGTGAAGGCACGGACTTTTTCCCGCTGACGGTGGATTATGAAGAAAAATACTACGCCGCCGGTAAAATCAAAGGCTCCCGTTTCATGAAGAGAAATGAAGCCAAGCCTTCGGACAACGCCATCCTCTGTTCACGTCTGATCGACCGTCCCATCCGCCCGCTCTTCCCCAAGCACATGATCAATGACGTACAGGTGATCTGTGCCGTACTATCAGCTGATCTGGAAGTCGATCCGGCTACCACGGGACTGATTGCCGCCTCGGCGGCTTTGAGCATTTCCGGCATACCCTTCCAGGGGCCGGTTGGCGCCGTTCGTATCGGTCTGGTTGACGGGAAATTGAAAATCAACCCGACTTATGCCGAAGAAATCAGCGGTGATCTGGATCTGGTGGTTGCCGGTACTGAAGAAGCCATCACCATGGTGGAGGCCGGTGCCAAGGAAATCGACGATGAAACCATGTTGAAAGCCCTGGACATGGCCCATGCGGAAATCCGCAAAATCTGCGCCCTGCAAAAAGAATTCAAGGCGGTTTACGCCAAGCCGGAGCTGGAAGTGATCATGGCGCCGGAAAATCAGGCCGCCATCGATGCCGTGGAAAAAGTTGTCACTAAGGAAATGCTTGACGATATCAGCGGACCGAGCAAGGTTGTCATCAAGGAGAAGTTTCACGCCCTGGAGAAAATGCTGGCCGAAAAATACCAAAAGGAAATTGAGGCTGAAACTTTTACCGCCAAAGATCTGAACGAGCATGTCGACTTTATGTTCGGCAAGAACATGCGCAAGAATGTCCTGGAAAAGGAAAAACGTCTGGACGGCCGTAAAATGGACCAGATCAGACCTATGTCGATCAAAGCCGGCCTGCTGCCCAAAACCCATGGCTCGGCGCTGTTTCAAAGAGGGGAAACGCAGGCTTTGTCCATCACCACTTTGGGATCACCCGGATCGGCCTTGACGGTGGATACCATGGACGAAGATTCAGAGAAATTTTATTTTCATCATTACAATTTTCCGCCTTATTCAGTGGGTGAGACCAAGCCTTTGCGCGGTCCTTCCAGACGCGATATCGGTCACGGTTACTTGGCCGAAAGGGCTTTGGTTCCCGTATTGCCCGATCGCGCCACCTTCCCCTATACGATCTGGGTCGTTTCCGAAACCATGTCCTGCAACGGCTCCAGCTCGATGGCGGCGGTATGCGGTTCCACGCTTTCCCTGATGGATGCCGGTGTGCCGATCAGAAAGCCGGTGGCGGGCATTGCCATGGGACTGGTTACCTATGACGGCGACCTGGCCAATGGCTACAAAATCCTGACCGACATCCAAAGTTTCGAGGATTTCGCCGGTGATATGGATTTCAAGGTGGCCGGCACAAAAGACGGCATCACTGCCATTCAGATGGATATCAAGGTCAAAGGCCTTTCTGTTGATTTACTAAGAGAAGCGCTGGCTCAGGCCAAAAAAGCCAGATTGCAGGTTTTGGATGCTATCCACGAGGCTATCCCTGAGCCGCGCAAGGAACTGGCTCCCAATGCCCCGCGTATTATCAGTATACAAATTGATCCGGACAAGATCAGGGATGTAATCGGTAAGGGCGGCGAAACCATTCAGAAAATCACCAAGGAAACCGGTGTGGAGATTGATATCGAGGACAGCGGCATAATCATGATCACTTCCACCAACCAGGAAGCTGCCAAGCTGGCCCGCGAATGGATTGAACGCATTACCTACGAGCCGAAAATCGGCGATATCTTCACCGGTAAGGTGGTAAAAATCATGGAATTCGGTGCTTTCGTGGAAATGGTCCCGGGCAAGGACGGTCTGGTGCATATCTCCGAGCTGGCCGACCATCGCGTGGAAAAGGTTGAGGACGTGGTCAAGGAAGGCGATATCATCAAGGTTAAGCTGATCGATATCGATGATAAAGGCCGCTATAAACTTTCGCATAAGCAGGCACTCAAGGAGCAGTAATTTCCTTCACAAAAACAGGCGGGCCAGTCCAGAAAGGACGGTCCGCTTTTTTAAATAGTCTCAAAATGAAACCGGGCCGGTTTCTATTCCACTACTTCGCCGCCGAAAACATTTAGTGCCGATTCCATCAATTGATCTTTTTTGGAGGCCGCTTTTGCGGCCGCAGCGGAAGGAGATTTGACGGTTGCAGCAGTTTCCACCAAATCCGCTGAAACACTAGTTATCACGGCTGTTTCTACCACCAAACCTTCGACAATTTTTCCGGACAGCCTCAAGTTTTTTCCGGTTTCCTCAAAAATGGCTTTTTCCACTTCGGCCAGCATTTCCGGCACAAACAATTTGTCTTTATTGAAATTATTGCCGAAACCCAATTCCAGATTGTTGCCGGACAAATTGAGCGGCCGGCCGGCCATTAAACAGCGTTTGGCCAGGGGTACCTGCACTCTTTCCATAATGGCCGGCCACGCTTTCATGAAATCGGCCAAGGCGGCGTCCATCACGGGTTCAAAGTTTTTTTTTACACTCTCCGCCGCGGTTGAAAGGCCCGGTTCCTCACCGGTTGTGGATTGGGCGGTATCCTCCCGCGGCTTTCGATTAGCGGATTCGGCCGCGGCTTCTTTTCTGATAATTTTTTCCGGTCTGATCAGTTCTCTTTTCAAACCCGCCTTGGCAATCGCCACCTCCAGCGGCAATTCCGGAATATAGGAAAATTTCTGTTTTTCATAGGACTCCTGGAAATAGCCAATCAGATCGATCAGCCGCGCCGTACGCCCGTGATCATCCAGTCTGACCGCCTCCAGCAGTTTTTGGCGCAGAAAGTCCAGAATATCGCGGTTGAACTGCACCAGATCCACGCCCGCCTGGAAAGCCTGTTCCAGATTAAGTGCCGCGTCGGAGGTTTTGCCGGCATCCAGCAGATTCAGTATTTCCTCGCAGACTGAATAATTGCTGATACCCAAAACCGTTTTGACCCTTTCCGTTTCCAGCTTTCCACCCGATGTGATTTGTTCCAGCAGGGTCAGGGCGTCGCGCGCGCCACCGCGGGCATGCTTGGCGATGATGCGTATGGCCTCCTCTTCGGCCTCAATTTCCTCGATCTGCGCGACTTGTTTTAAGTGTTTCACCAGCACATCTTCGGTGATTCTGCGAAAATCAAAACGCTGGCAGCGGGAAATGATCGTCTCCGGCACTTTGTTTATTTCCGTGGTTGCCAGGATGAAATAGACAAAGGCCGGCGGCTCCTCCAGGGTTTTCAGCAGGGCATTGAAGGCCTCCTTGGTCAGCATATGCACTTCATCGATGATATAGACCTTGTTCTTGGCCCTGGTCGGGGCATAATTGATTTTTTCACGCAGGTCGCGGATTTCGTCGATGCCGCGGTTGGAGGCGGCGTCTATTTCGATCACGTCGATCAGCCGGCCCGCGTCGATTTCTTCGGCGATTTCCGAGCCGTCAAAACGGCCGTCCTCGGTCATGGTCTCGGCATTGATGGCCTTGGCCAGCAGGCGCGCGGTGGTGGTTTTGCCCGTGCCGCGGGGGCCGGTGAACAGGTAGGCATGCGCGATATTGCCAGCCTTGATGGCATTCAAAAGTGTCACTTTGATATGCTCCTGGCCGATCAGGCCGGGAAAATCCTTGGGTCGGTATTTTCTGTACAGTGACATCCGCACATCTGTTATTGCCCCTATTTTTTACACTGTTCCTCCCTGAATTTGAAATAAAACTTCTGGACAAACGCCTCAATCTCTTTTTCAAAACGTTCGGAGGAAAAACGCAAAGCATCATGCCGGATGTCGGCGGCTTTGTACTTGTTTTCATTTAGCAGCATTCTGGCGAAAGAGTCCTCCATCGAAGCCAAATTCTGTTCCTCGAAAAATTCACCGTTGAAGCCGGGCTTGATGAATTCCAGCGCCCCGCCGGCTTTATAAGCCAGTACAGGCTTGCCGCAGGCCAAAGCCTCAATCATGGCTATGCCAAAATCCTCCTCTGAAGGAAAAATGAAGCCGCGGCATTTTTCGAAGTATTTGCGGCATTCCTCATCCGACAGCCGGCCCTTGAATTCAATATTGATATCGGCCAGGGATTCCAGAAAGGCGCGTTCCGGCCCGTCGCCGATGATCACCAGTTTCTTGCGTGTCTTGTTGAACAGATTGATGGCCAAATCGATCTTTTTGTAATCGGCCAGCGTAGAAATAATCAGAAAATAATTGTCATGCTCGTCGCTGGCCGTAAATTTCTCCGTTTCCACCGGCGGATAAATCACCTCCGACGGCAGCCGGTAATATTTGCTGATGCGCTCCTTCACATGCTGGGAATTGGCTATGTAAACGTCCGGCCGGTCCGCCGCCACCTTGTCCCAGAGGCGGATTTTTTCCAGCGAACGGGTGGCCAGCCACCTTTTCACCGGGCCAAACCATTTCTGCTTCAGATATTCATGCGCATAATCCCAGGCATAGCGCATCGGCGAATGACAGTAACAAATATGCAGCGATTCAGATCCGGTCAAGACACCATGAACAAAGGCGCTGCTGGAGCTGATCACGATATCAAAATCACTCAGGTCGAAGGATTCGGCAGCATAGGGCATCAGCGGCAGCAGCCAGCGGTAATGCCGACGGATGAAGGAGGGAAATTTCTGCAGAAAAGAAGGCCTTACACGGGACTTAGGAAAAGTCTTGCCGCATTTAGCTTCATCATAAAGCAGCGTATAGATCGGCGCCTCGGGATACATTTCGGCCAGTTTTTTCACCACGCGCTCGGCGCCCCCCATTTTCACCAGGAGCTCGGCCACAATGGCCACCCGCGGGCCGCCCCCTGCCTGATGTGAAGTGTGTCCTCCGGTTTTTCCACTTTCCATAATGTGTTTGGTCATCAGATTTCTATCATTTTAAGAAATTCCGCTTCCTCGATCACCTTCACCCCCAATTTTTTGGCATCGCGGTCTTTGGTGCTGGTTTTTTCCTGCTCGCCCTGGATCAGATAGCTGGTCTTGCGGGTGATGGCATTAACCACTTTACCGCCATTCTGCCGGATCCGCTCCTTGGCCTGGTCGCGGGACATGCTCTTCAAAGTGCCGGTGATCACAAAAGTCATCCCTTTCAGCTTCAGACTCAAAGGCTTGGCCTCTTCGATAAAGTGTATGCCGACCTCACCCAATTTTTTCAGCAGGCCAATATTTCGCTCATTCTTGAACCAGACCAGAATTTCATTACTGACCACTTCGCCGAATCCTTCCACCATTTCCAGTTTTTCTTTGGTAATTTCCTGGGCCAGCAGCAGCAGCTCATGTATGGTGACTATGCTGTTTTTGCCTGGATGCTCGCCGCCTTTGGCCTGCTTCTTTTCCAGGTATTCCGCCTGGAAAAAGCGGGCCAGCTCGATGGCTGTTTCCTCGCCCACATGCCTGATGCCCAGGGCAAATAGAAACCTCTCCAGACCGGTGCGGCGGGACTTATCAATGGCCTCCAGCAGTTTATCGGTTTTCTTTTCCTTGAAAAGTGGCAGTTGCAGCAGATCGTTGCGTGAAAGCTGAAAAATATCGGAAATCTCGTCCACCAGCTGGGCTTCCAATAGCGCATCGATCACCTTTTCCCCCAGTCCGTCGATATTCATCACCGTGGCGAAATGGATGAAGCGTTCGCGGTCCTGTGCAAAACAATCTGGATTGGTGCAGCGGGTGGCGGATTCTCCTTCCTTGCGTTCTACTTTGGACTCGCAGATCGGGCAGCGGGTCGGAAATTTAAATTCCTTTTCATTGCCGTGCCGCAGGTCTTTCAGCACCTGGACTATTTCGGGAATGACGTCGCCGGCTTTCTGGATCACCACGGTATCACCGATGCGCACGTCCTTGCGGTGCAGCTCGTCCTCGTTATGCAAGGTAGCGCGCGAGATGGTGGAGCCGGCCACGCGCACCGGGCTTAGTACTGCCACTGGCGTCAGGGCGCCGGTACGGCCCACCTGTACATGTATATCCAAAACCCTGGTGGTGGACTGTTCTGCCGGAAACTTGTAGGCCACGGCGTGGCGAGGGGTTTTGGCGGTAAAACCCAGTAGTTGCTGCTGAGCCTTTTCATTGACCTTGATCACCACGCCATCGATGGTGAAGGGTAGGGTTTTACGCATTTCAGTGGCCCGCTCCAGGAATTTCTGCACGTCTGACAGGTTCTCGCAAAAGCGGTAATGGCTTTCCACCGGGAGCCCCAGGTCCATAATCCTTTCCAACGCGCTTTGTTGATGTCTGGGGACGGCCTCCATGTTGTTCTGTCCGATCTCATAAAAAAAGGCCGACAGTTTGCGCGAAGCTGCTACCTGCGGATCCAGTTGCCGTACGGTACCGGCGGCCAGATTGCGGGGATTTTCAAACACTTCCTCGCCTTTGGCCTGCTGGTCTTCATTGATCTTGCGGAAATTTTCATTGTTGATATAGACCTCGCCGCTCACCTCCAGATCGATCGGCTCATTCAGTTTGAGGGCCACCGACTCAATCGTTTTCACGGTATGCGTCACATCTTCGCCCATCACGCCGTTACCTCTGGTAATAGCCCGGATCAGCATGCCTTTTTCATAATGCAGCGTAATGTTCAGTCCGTCGATTTTCAGCTCGCAAAGATAATGAATCACCTCATTGGCCGGCAGCATTTTGCTGATTTTTCCCTCCCAATCCTGGACTTCTTCAAAGGAAAAAACATCAGCCAGACTTTTTTTGGCAGTGATATGGGGGACTTTATCAAACTTGCCGCTTAGTGGCACTCCCACGCGCTGAGTTGGTGAATCGGCCGTGACAAATTCGGGAAAACGCTCCTCCAGCTGCTTCAGTTCCAGCTTCAGGCTGTCGCGCACGGGCTCGGAGACCTCCGATTTGTTAAGGATAAAATACTGATAATTCAGCTCGTTGATTTTCTGCTTGAGCTTTTCAATGCGTTCCTTAACTTCATGTTTATCCATTTTGTTTTCAATTATTCAGGAGTACTTTAAACAAATTTTGATTTTCTTTCAACCACATCACCAATTGGATAGCATGGAAAAAACAGCTATTTTGATGTATAATTGTTGGAAAACTCATTATGGAGAAGAAACATTTAAAACTCGGTGACTTGGTGAAACCGGAAAGGCTGAAGAAGCCGGAGGACAACGTGCAGAAAATCGAGTTGGGGGCCAAACCGGAAAAAATAAAACACCTGGCAGATAAAATGTCCGGGGTAGCTGGAAGTATTGAAGGAGATACGGATGTAAAGGCCAGCGAAGTCGCAACCCTGATAGATGCCGTAAAGCAATCTTTAGTAAAGGAGCTGGCTCCGGAAAAAGCAAAGGAATTGCTGAAAACTTTGGGGGAACGGCTTTATAACAAAGATTATGCCACTCAAGGAGAACATATAAAGGCGATAGCGGGTATCAAATGGGAAGATGTCCAGAAAAGACTGGAAGCCAGCCCGGATAAACTGTGGTCACTGAATGAAATGGAGAGAACCGGTGGTGAGCCGGATGTTTTCGGTGTAGACGAAAAAACCGGAGAATATATTTTCATGGATTTTTCCGCGGAAAGTCCAACTGGCAGAAGAAATTGCTGCTATGATAGGGATGGTGAAAAAGACTTAAAAGAAAAATATCCGGACGAAACGTGCAACAGTAATGCTGTCAGCATGGGGGCATTAATGGGTGTAGAACTGTTAAATGAAAAAGAATATCGGGAGCTGCAGGAACTGGGAGAGTTTGATAAAAACAGCTGGAGCTGGCTAAAGACGCCTATTGACAAAAGAAAGAAAGGTGTTGCGCTCCGTGGTTCTCGTGGTGAAGAGGGTGTCTTCGTGTACGAGAACAATCCGTCCCTCACTATGATGATAGGGGTTTCCGCGCTTTGCTAAGGGTCTAGACAATTAGCCTTTAAATTTTATTATTCTCTGAAATTTTGGTTTTAATTTACTCGTTGAAGATTGTATATTCACTGCAGTGGTAAATAGCAACCTCGGCTTGAAAATTTTCCTGAAACGGCCGGTTGAGTAATTCTGAAAAGTGGCCAAAGGCTACCGCGGAGTGTTCTTTCCAAAATGGGGCTTTGTATATCAAAAGAAGTCTGAAAGAGCATTTAAAAAGTTTTTAAACCCTTAGGTTTGAGTGAAGTTTAGCTTCATCAGAAGAGGCTGAGAAAGCAAACCAATGCACATATCATGGTTGCGACCGTGGTATGTATCCGGATAAATTTCATCAAAGGCCGGTGTTGCGCTCAATGGTTATCGTGATGAAGAGGGTGTCAACGTGAACGAGAACAATCCGAACAATCACAATGATAATAGGGGTTTCCGCGCTTTGCTAAGGGTTTATGAACTTTGAACGGCTTCCCCCTACGCAAAAAAATAAAAAACTGCTATCATTATGGAGCAATCTAACCAAACCGCCATGCCAACGCAACTTGGCAATCAGACTGTCGAAATTAAAAATCCCGGCCAGCAGGTGATTTATCAGATCAGAAAAGCTTATCTGGAGGGGGCCTTGGCCGTGTCCAGTAATCCCGCCCCGGACATCCAGCTGATGCTGAACAAGCCCACCGCCATCAAAAGCGGCGAATACAAGGTTTCTCCAAAGGATAAGGCCTTTTTGAAAGACGTCCTGCAAAAAGTTGAGGCGGGCGAAATAAAGCTTTTCACGCCGTCCAGCCTTTTGAACCAGCCGGTTTATGAAAAACTTTCACCGGACCTCCGCACCAAGGCGGAATACGATATTCTGGTGCTTTTGCATAAAATCCGTCAGATCAAGAAGCTCTGGGACGCCGGGGATCGCAACAGCTACCAGATCATGAACCTGGTTCACTCCCTGCGCTTGGCCAAGGAAAGCCTTGAATCGGCAGAAGGGGACGTTTTTATCATTTAGTCCGTGAGAATTGAAAAAAAACTGAAAAATTGCTATAATAAACGGATATAAACACAAAATCTCATCATGCCCAACGAGCCCAGCGGGGACATACAAATCAAGCCAGTTGGTTCACCAGCCGCGCAGTCTGCCAGTGCAGCCGGTCAATCCGCCGTGCCGGCACCGGCTGTTGCCGGCGGTAATGCGGCAACCGCGGCCAATCCCGCAGCACAGGCCCCGGTAACACCAGTCCCGGCCGCAGCTCCCATCGTGTTGGACGCTGCCGCACCCGCAGCTGCAACCACTGTCGCCTCCTCAACCACCCCTGCCGCACCTTCAACCACCCCGGTTGCCACCACCACAACTGCTCCAACCCCCGCCCCTGCCGTTCAGCCCGTTAATAAAAGGGCCTTCAATCTGGAGGAAGGCGTAGCCGAAGCGGCCAGCGGACCGGCCAAACCGGAGAAATTTGCCATACCCAAGATGGTGCGGGAGAAATATCCGGATCTGATTGAACTGATCAAAGTCACCGAATCCATGGACGACCAGGAAAGACAATACTGGTTCCAGATCATGCCTGTGATGACCCCCGAACAGATTGAAAAATTCCGCAATATCCTGGTTACGGAAAAGCAGCAGCTGGCCAATCTCGACAAAGAATATGAGGACGAATTGAACAAGCTGAACGAAAAGCATCTGCTGGAGTGGAAAGAATTTGAAACCAAAGAGAAAAGCAAAGCCATCAAGGAAGCTGAGGCCAAGAGCAGCGAAGAGGAAAAGAAAATGGAGGAAGATCTGCTGGCCAAACTCAGCAACGTTTAACCACCTTTCATGCCTGAATATCGCCTTCCGGACAAGCAGGACGATAGTGAAAAAACTTCATCCGGCGCGGGGAAGGAGCTTTCGCATGACCGTGATGCGCAAAAAATACCGGTACATGACGGCAATATCACTTTCCATATCGGGGACAAGGAAGCAGCTTCGGCCCTCCCCCAACACGCCGCTCCCGCGCCGGTCAAAAAGCCACCCGCACAGACAGCGCTCTCAAAAGCCGGACTGCTTAGCCGGCTGCATTTATCAGCCAGAGTGTGGCATCTGCTTGAATTCATAGCCGTTACCGCCGTCGTTTTCACCGTCCTTTTTTTCATCATCAATTTTGACTCTTACAGCCGTTTGTTCATGTCCAAGCTGGATCAGCTGCGCGGCCAGGTCAGCAACAACCCCTATACCCAGGAACAGATCCAGATCCTGAAAACGGCCTCGCCCGAGGGACAAAAACCATTGCCGATCATCAGCAATGAACAGGGCACCAAAAAGCAGATACCCGATTTGAATCTTTCCATCGCCCCGCCCGACGACCGCATCATTATACCCCGCATCGGCCAGAATGTGCCCATCGTGCGCGTGCCCACTGACAAGCTGATTCAACGCGACTGGTCGGCCCTGGAAAAGCAGATTCAGGAAGCTCTGCGCTACGGCGTGGTGCATTTCCCGGGCACGGCTTATCCCGGCGACCACGGCAATGTCGTTATCACCGGGCACAGCTCCTATTTTCCCTGGGATCCGGGACGTTTCAAGGATGTCTTTGCCCTGTTGCACCAAGTGGACATCGGTGATGAGGTGGTGGTCTACCATGATCAGCAAAAATACGATTATATCGTCTATGACAAAAAAGTAGTCAAACCCAGCCAGGTCGACGTGTTAACCCAGGAAGGGGAGGACAGACTTACCCTGATTACCTGTACGCCGGTGGGCACTGATTTGAACCGTTTGATTGTTTTGGCCAAACCGACCACAAGCTGAAACCAACTACCAGTTGAGGCTTATTTGACAAAACGCCGCCCTCTGGGTAATAAAACATTGTCCTTTAAGCATTAACCTGAAAATAGCCGTTTTGGCCTCGGGCGGCGTAGACAGCTCGGTGGCCCTTAAATTATTGCAGCAGCAGGGCCACGATGTGACCGCTTTTTATCTGAAGATCTGGCTGGAGGATGAGCTTAAATTCCTGGGGGATTGTCCCTGGGAGGAAGATCTGCGCTATTTGAGAGAGATTTGTTCCACCAGCCATATCCCGCTGAAAATCATCAATTTGCAGAAAGAATATCACCGTGAAGTGGTCTCCTATGCTTTGCGGGAAATCAAAAAGGGGCGTACTCCCAACAGTGATCTTCTGTGCAATTCCAAAATTAAATTCGGAAAATTCTATCAAAAAATCGGTGCGGAGTTTGATCTGATTGCTTCCGGCCATTATGCTGACAAGAAAATCATCAAAGGCGTGCATTATCTGAAAAAAGCCAAGGATTCCCTCAAAGATCAGACTTATTTTCTGGCGTATTTGAGCCAGGAGCAATTGAAAAGGGCTATTTTCCCGCTTGGCCGCTACCTGAAAAAAAATGTCCGGACGCTGGCCAAGGAATTTGGACTACCCAACCAGGCCCGCCGGGACAGCCAGGGGATCTGCTTCCTCGGACAAATCAAATACAACGATTTTGTGCGTTATCATCTGGGGGAGAAGCCGGGGGATCTGGTCAACTTTGACAGCGGCGAAAAAATGGGGCGTCACCGCGGTTACTGGTTTTATACCATCGGCCAGCGCAAGGGGATTGAGCTCTCCGGCGGCCCCTGGTATACAGTCCAAAAAGATATCAGAAAAAATATCGTTTATATTTCCAACAGCTATCACGACCGGTCCAAAAAGCGCGACCATTTCCGTGTGGAGGATCTGCACTGGCTCTCCGGGCCGCCATCCAAGCAGCAACTGGCCCGTCTGCAGGTCAAAGTCCGGCACGGTGAAAAACTCTACGCTGCCGTCTTCCAGCCCCTCGGAGTCAAACAAGCGGCTATAAGTATCAGCGGGTCGGACCAGGGCTTTGCTGCCGGTCAATTCGCGGTTTTTTACAGCGGGGATTATTGCCTGGGTTGCGGAACCATTTGTTAAATAACCAGCCAAAAAAATTAAATAACACTTTTGTAAAAAAAGAAGGTTGTGTTAGAATAACAACTATAGTTTTCATCTGATTAAAAACCAATGAAAGCAACCCGCACAAATCGTGGTCAGGAGATTCTTGAAACACTGGAGAAAAAGAACAAGCTGAACCTGGTGGAACTGATTGACGCTGTCAAAAGCTATAACCCCGAATTTAACGAAGAAAAGTTCCGGGAAGCTTTCCTGTTCGCCGCCATCGCCCATGACGGCCAAACCCGCAAGCAGGAGAGTCTGCCCTATATCGTCCATCCTTTTGAAACGGCCCGCATTCTCACCCAGATCCACGCCGACGAAACCACCCTGATAGCCGCACTTTTGCATGACGTCCCCGAAGACACCCCTTATACCCTGGAACAGATCGAGGCGCGTTTCGGCAAGCAGGTGGCCTATATGGTGGAGGGTATCACCAAATTGTCCAAGGTGCATTATCGCCATGACATGCAGCAGCGCGAGGTGGAAAGCATGAAAAAACTCTTTATCCACGTGGCCGAGGATCCACGCACCATGCTGATCAAACTGGCCGACCGTTTGCATAACATGCGCACACTGGAATACATGGATATTCCGGAAAAAAGGCTGCGCAAGGCCCGCGAAACACTGGAGGTTTTCACGCCGATCGCCAATCTGCTGGGAATCAAGGAGCTGCAGGCCGAACTGGAGGACCTCTGTTTTATCAATCTTTATCCGGAGGATTACGCCAAATTAAAGGAAAGGGTATTGCAGGAGAAAAAAGACCATGCCAAGGACATGGAAAAGATGATCAGCGAAACGGAAAAAGGCCTGAAGGAATGTAAACTCGATGCCATTGTCTATTCCTATCAGGAAAACCTTTTCCGCACCTATAACCGTCTCAAAAAAGAAGACAGAACCATCGACTCCCTGGAGGTGACTTTCCTGATCAATATCATCGTCAATGAAATTCCCAGCTGCTATGAGGCTCTCGGCATTGTCCACGGTTTGTTCAAGCCGCAGCCGGGGAAAATCAAGGATTACATCGCCCTTCCCAAGGCCAATGGCTATCAGAGCCTCCATACCACTGTCTTTGGCATCAAGGGTATCAACACCAAATTCTGCATCCGCACCAATCAGATGCATTTCGAAGCTCAATACGGTATTGCCGCCAGTTATTTCAGCCCCGACGGCAAGAAAACCAAGCTTTTCACCAGCGAAGATCCGCGTTCCCACTGGGTGGAAGAAGTAATCCAGATTCAAAAGGAGCAAAGCACGGAAGACAAATATTTCGATGAACTGAAAAATTACGTCTTTCAGGACCGCATCAATGTGCTGACGCCCAAAGGTCGCAGCTTCGACTTGCCGGTCAGTGCTACCTGTATAGATTTTGCCTATTGCATTCATACGGAGGTGGGCAACCGGGCCATTCGTGCCGTAGTCAACGGCAATAATGTCGCCCTGGATTACCGTCTCAACAAAGGCGACGTGGTCAAGATCATTACCACGGATTATCCCAAGGGACCCAGCTATGAATGGCTAGGTTTCGCCAAGACCCCGCTGGCCCGCAAAGTCATGCGCGATTATTTCAAACGTGAAAGCGTCACCTCCAAAATACTGGTTGGCCGCAAAATGCTGCAAAAAGAATATGACCGTGCCGGCCTGGGCCTGGTTAACAATGTGCCCAAATGGAAGATCCAGATTGTCGCCCGGCATTTTCCATCTCTGAACATTCAGACTACCGAGGATATTCTGGTTCAGATTGCCGAGGGATCAGTCTCCACGCTGGAAGTGATCAATCTGCTCACTGCCAAACCCCAGGGACCGGAAAGTTTTGTAGAGCCGGAACCTGGCAAAGCGGCCAATAAACAAAAAAAATCCACCAAGCTGGCCATCAAGGTCACCTGCGACGCCAGTGTCAACTTTGTGGAGCTGATCAACATTTTGCAGCGTCGCAAGGAATCCTTTTTTCTGCTTTCCGGGGACACCAAATACAATTACTTGAAAAACAAAATCATCTACCGCGCCAATATGCTGGTTAAGGGCTATAGTGATATTTCCAATATTTGCCGCGAACTGGAAAGCGTTCCCGGGGTGGAGGAAGTGCGCCGTCTTTTTTGGGGCAAAAAAATCTTTTTCTTCCTGGCCAGCATCTTCACCTTTATGATCTGGGCCATCCATCCCATGGCGCTTTATTATATTACCAACAATTGGCATGCTCAGCCGGAGGTGATTCGTCTGGTGGCCAATACTGTGCTTTTCGCCGGTCTTTTCATTCTCTTCTCATTGATCTTCCTGTTAAAGCAATACACCGAAAACAGTTTCCCCGAATACCGCGAGAGCAGCCGTCTTTGGCAGGTGGCCTATGTGCTTAGCTTCTTTGCCCTGGTTACCATCTTTATGGAAATTTATCTCTATAAGCTTAATTTTGACTGGGCCTGGGTTCTGGCCAGCGTTATCCTGATTTTTGCTTATCTGACCGGCCAGTATATCTACTATAAGGATAAAAACTCCTCCCCGTAGAATCTCCGTAGAACCGGATTTGCAGTGCCGAAAATTAAATCTTTAGGCCGAATGTCGGAAATGCATCACGTCCCCGTCCCTGACGACATATTCTTTCCCTTCCAGACGCAATAAGCCTTTTTCGCGTGCACCGGCCTCACCGCCGCAGGCAATATAATCTTCATAGCCGATCACTTCGGCCCGGATAAAATTCTTTTCAAAATCGGTATGGATTACCCCGGCGGCCTGCGGCGCAGTATCTCCTTTATGAATGGTCCAGGCCCGGACTTCCTTGGGGCCGGCGGTAAAATAGGTCATCAGACCCAGGGTATCGTAGGCCGCATGTATCAGCGCGGTCAAGCCGCTTTCTTTGATACCCAATTGCGCCAGCAGATCACGCGCTTCTGCATCGGAAAAATTAATCAGCTCCTCCTCCACTTTGGCGGAAATGGGAATCAGTTTGGCCGATTCCGGCAGGCCCATTTCTTTGCGCACCTGGGGGACGTTAATTGTTTTTAAATCCTCTTCGGAAATATTCAGTATATACAGAAATGGCTTGGCGGTAAGCAAATGCAGGTCCTGAATCTCCAGTTTTTCCTCCGCAGTCAGCTCCAGATCGATAGCCTTTTGGCCTTTTTCCAGCGAGTCATTGATCTTTTGCACCAGGGCCAGATAGGCCGTTTTCTTTTTGTCCCCGGACTTGGCCTCGCTGGCCGCTTTTCCCAGCCTTTTCTGCAGCGTCTGCAGATCGGCCAGAATCAATTCGGTATCAATGATTTCCAGATCCCGTCTGGCATCCACCCCGCCATGCACATGAATGACATTCTCGTCCTTGAACAGCCTGATCACCTGTCCGATCGCCTCGCATTCCCGGATATGGGATAAAAACTGATTGCCCAGCCCTTCTCCTTCGGAAGCCCCCTTGACCAGTCCGGCGATATCCACGAACTCAACCACTGCCGGCATCAGCCGTTCCGGACTGACCAGTTCGGCCAGCTTGGCTATGCGACTGTCCGGCACCTCGACTATGCCGATATTGGGGTCGATGGTGCAAAAAGGATAATTGGCCGCCATGGCGGTGGAAGACCTGGTCAGGGCATTGAAAAGCGTCGATTTGCCGACATTGGGCAGGCCCACAATACCAATTTTCATATTCCTTTGATTATTCAGAAATTCAAACGCCAACAGCATAGGCAAATAGGCAGTCCCGGCCAAACTTCCTCCCTTGTCCTAAGCGTAAAAATATGTTAAAATAACTAGATAGAAATTAATCACCATCTATATGCTTATAAATGACGATCACAAAATAAAAAATATCTATTTCATGCCTCCCGGTGAAGCTCCCAAGGGACCGGCTGAAGAGAAAAAGGGACCGGCCACCGGAACAGAAAACAAGCCGGATGATTATTCCAAGGATGCCAACAGGCAAAATCTTTATAAGCGCTGCGAGGAAACCATCCAGGCACTCCGTGCCGGCGGGCAGGAAGCCAGGGCAACCGCATTGGAACAACAGCTTAAAAATATCAGACAATATGAAGCGGACCGGACTAACTGGAATTTTATCGACCTGCCAGAGGTGGCCGGTAATCTGCAGAGAAGACTTGATGGCCTTGACCGTGCCAAACAGCAAGCCACCATTGTGGTGCCGGAAACCGTAATAGTTGAGCGGGCTCCTGCTCAAAAACCGGCTGCCGCCCCGACCAATGCACCGGCCAAAGTACCGGCTGCAACGGCATCCGTAGGGCCCGCACCGGATGCAATTCCGGGCCCAGTTGTAATGACCGAGCCAGGCACACAGACGCCTGAACGTCACGAGACCATTTCTGTCGCTCCCCCGACTGATGTGCGGCAGGCCGCCCAATCATATTTTTATAATGGTGCCAATCCTCGGGAAGGTCACCCTGTTCTCACTGCCGGAGACGGCAGCCGCTGGGAAGCCAGCTTGAACAATCCCACAGCGGAAAATTCTGAAATAAAATATAGAAAAATAGCCTAATGTCTTCAGCCAATATCTATCAAAAATTTCAGGCTTTCAGTGCAATATCGAAAACTTTTGCTTTGTTGCCGGAATCGGAAAAGGCCAGATACCTGAAGCAATTTGAGTTGGCCGATGATGATCAGGTTATTGCGGCCATGAAAATCATGGAGGAGGAAGATCAGAAATATCAGCAGGCCCAGCAGCAACAGTTGGAAAAGGCGCAAAAGCAGGTGGCCATGGCCGAGCAATTAAACCGGCAGATGCATGATACGGCTAAGGAAGCCAAACAAGAACAGGAAGCGGCAGATCAGGCCAGTTCAGCCGAGCAGCTCCAGAATTTGGAAAAACAGCTTACCAAAAAAGAAGACAACATCCCCCAAAAACGCAAAAAATTTCTGGGTATTTTCTAGAAACGGGCAGCTTTAGAATTTCACCAGCACTTTCTCCGGGCTGAAGGTGATGATTTCCAGAGTTTTACCCGCCGGCAGTTTCAGGTCCGCGGTATTGACCTGATAAACGCCATTTTGAATGGCGGATGATTTTAAATTCAGTTTAACCGACAAATTGTCCAAACCCTCAACGTCCGCAGGCTGTCCCTCCACTGTCACCAGCAGGTTCCTGGGTAACAGTTCTTTCACAGCTGAGGATAAGCTCTGCTCCGGCACGATTTCCACCATCAGGGTCTTGCGTATGTCGCCGGCGGCCACGGGAGGAATATCCTGTACGGGCGTTCCCGAACCAGTGTTTCCGTTCAAAGCATCGCTATCCGTTCCCGTACTGGTGTTTTTACGTATCTGGATGTCAGCCTGGATCACCGGGGGATCAAAGCTGACCGTTTTGCCGCCAAGTTTCCATTCGGCCGGAGCTTCCAGCGTGATTTTCCGGCTGAAATCGGCAGTCTCGGTGCCGTCCAGTGTAATCTTGAGAGGCAGTGACTGTAATTTGGCCAAAGCGCTGGCTGCGCCGCTTATTTTCACTTTATCAGCGCTCATTACCAGGCTCTTGATTTCATAATCACGGGCCGGTGCACCAACGATAGATTTGGTTATGTCGATATCCTTGCTGGTGATAGCTTCCAACTTCAGTTCCAATTGCGCCGGCTCCACGGCGACGACAGTCACCCTCACATTTTTATTGCTGAAATTGACCGGTAAATTATAGTCGCCTTCGCCCAATCCGCTGGCATCCAGAAAAAGCTCAAAATCATTGGGATTTACATTCACTGTGCCGTCGGGACTCCTGTAATGCACTTTTACCTGGCCGATTTCATTGGCCACGCTGACGTTTTGGCCCAGATTGATGACTTTGACCGGCAATTCCGTGGGGAAAAGGTTCACGTAATTTTCCACACCCACCACGAACAGCCACAAGAAGACCGCACAGAGGACGGCCAGAATTTTAAGGTGGATTTTTTTGAACAGGTTCATTGTTAATTACGGTAAGTCAGTTGCTTTTCCTTCTTTTTCTTGGGTTTGGGAGCCAGCACTATGCGCAGCAGATCCTGCAGTCTGGCGGCATCGATATCCCGCTCCAGATGACCGTTCTTGGCAAAGCTGATCGTTCCCCTTTCTTCGGAAATCACAACGACGCTGGCATCCGTATGATCGGTCAGGCCGATGGCCGCTTTGTGCCTGGTGCCGAAATTCTTTTCCTTGTTGTCAAAACTGGTCGGCAGAACGCAGGCCGCTGCAGCAATGCGCCCGTTCTCCACGATCACGGCGCCGTCGTGCAGCGGCCCCTTTCCATGGAAAATAGAAATCAGCAATTCCTTGGAAACCAGGGCCTCCAGCTTGATGCCGGTTTCAATATATTCTTTCAGGGGGATGCTGTGTCGAAAAACGATCAAAGCCCCTTCCTTATGGGCGGACAGAAAATTGCAGCATTCGACTATATCGGAGATCATCACGTCTACGGCCAGGTTTTTCTCCCCGGCCAGAAAGGGAGTATTGCCGATTTTTTCCAAAGCCATGCGCATTTCCTGCTGGAACAGTATCGGGATAGAAACCAATAGCAGAGTAAAGAACCTGTCCAGCAGCCAGCCGACCGTCACCAGATTCAGGGCTTTGCAGACCATAAAAAAGACACCGAGTATCGAAAGACCCAGAATCACGCTTACCGATCGGGAGCCCTTCAGCATTGTAAAAAGATAATAAAAGACCACCGCCACGATGGAAATATCCAGGATGATCTGCCACAGGCTTATATCGGCATAAAGCAGATTCTGCCAGAATTCTCTGGCTGTGTTGGCTATCTGGGCAATGCTGCCTGCAACCGCGCTGCTGATAAAGTCCATCTGGGTAAATCTTATAATACGACCATTCTATTGAGTTCAGGCCGTTTTGCCAATAAAAAAATCCCGCTTTAGGACGGGATTTTCTAATTATGGATCTAGCCGCAACTGGGCGCTAGAATTTAACCTTTGGCTTTGAAAACTTTGGCCAGCTTTTTTCTGTTGAACCAGGCTATGGTCAAAAGCATTACCACGTAAAGATCTTCCGTCGGGCCGGTCTTGGCCAGTTTCTTGGGTGAGCCGGCGGCTGGTTTTAATTCTTCCTGGGCGGCAATCTGCTCTGCAGTCGGGGACGAGGTCATGTTCTGGGCGGTTTGCTCCTGTGCGCTGGTCTCGCTGATGGCACTGGTTAAGACATTGCCGGCTGTAGCCTCGGTGTTTTCGGCTGCGGCCGGAGCCAGGGTTGGTCCGCCGGCAGGAGTTGTCGCGGCCGGAGAAGTGGTTTCTGTGGCGGGGGCGCTGGTCGTTGCGGCCGCCGTGCCGGTACCCACGGTTATGGAGGCTTTCAGGGCCGGATTATAGGTCGAATAATATTCAAAAGTGCCATCCTGATCGAACATATAATTAAAAGTCTGGCCGGCGGTCAGCACCGGACTGGCAAAGCTCTGTCCATTGGTGGAGGAGCCGATAATGGTCTGGTCTTCCGTGCTGGTATTGGTCCAGATCACCGTAGTTCCTTTATCTATTTGCAGTGTGGCCGGCTCAAATCCGAACAGTGAAACGTCAACATTCTTGCTTGGCCCGGTTACTGTGGCGGCGGTAGTAGTCGTTGTAGTGGGAGTAGTAGCGGTTGTTGTGGTATCTGTCGCGGCTGTTCCCCCGGAAGTGGAAGTTGAACTGTCAGTCGGCAGGGAGGCATCCGCAACCGGCTTGCTTGTGTCGGTCGTAGTGGCCGGTGATGTTACATCAGCCTTGATTTGCAGCGGTTCCTGTACCCAATAGGCAATATAACCGGCTATACCCACGATCAGCAGGGCAGCTATGATTTTTATTTTGGTGCCGGAGCTGACTTCGTCAGTAGCGGTTGCGGGTACCGGGGCGTTTTCCGCCATAACCGGCTCCACAGTCGCGGGAATTTCCGGTTGTGCCGGAGTTGAGGCCGCATTGATGGCCACATTTTCCGTGGCGGCCGTTTCCAGTACATTTACCGGAGCGGGTTGCTCGGCATTATGAGGGATATCCAGGCTCACCGTAGCCGCCGGGTTTTCCGGGAGTAAAGTCATTTGATCGGGAGAAACCGGCGTACTCTCTGGGGATAAATTTGTTTCAGCCATAAAGTTATTCTTAATAAATCTTCACAGTATAGCACAAAAATGCCCCGCTATTAACCCAGCGGAGCCTTGTTTAAGCCAAAAGCACTATACAAAACGGTAAAATATATTCTGAATAATATAAAAATCCCCGAATAGCAGTATTCATACGGATGCGTTAGAGTGACCATGTCCAACGGTAACAACAATTATTGCAGCTACATGTTTTAATCTGTCGCCGGCTTTAATTTAAAATAAAAGCGGCTCTGTCTTAAAATCTCTCCTTATGTCCTGTACCCGGGGAAGAGGCTGTCTTTGGACTTTCAGAGTTGCCTTGAGGACTGTGTGCCAAAAAAATTTAGGCAAAAATCACAGTCCAAAGGCAACCTTTTCCCCGCGAAAGAAAATATTATTTTAAGGTACAAAAAAACTCCCCAAACTAACCTCAATCCCTTAAAAGTAACTAACAACCAGAAAGATTAAAATTCCTAATTAGTCACTTTTCCTTAAGCATTACTGTTTAAGATTAGTAATTCTCTTTAATTGATTATTTCTTTGATTTTATCTTGCGATAAAATTAGTAGATTAAAAATTAAAGGTTAATTTCGAAACTTCTCTATTCGGCCTTTGGATAACCACCGAACTGAATATTCCGACATTTCGAACACCTGGTGGACGCTCGAAAACGACTTTTAAAGTAATTTTAGTCAGTTTAGGGAGAGAGTTTGGCTTCAGAAACTTTTGGTATTTTAGACCTGTGCAACTGAAACCAAACTTCCTCCCTAGACCGTTTTGCCGTTATTTCAATGTTCTTTTTAAGACTTCCCAAACCAACTTAAGCCCCTTAAAAGCAGAAAACATCCCAGAAGCGTAAAGGATCCAAGATAGACACTTATTCTTAAGCATTACTGCCTAAAACCAGTAAGTCTGATTAAACTCTCTTTCCTACACTTTGTCTTGCGACAAAAGCACAAGATGAAAAATCTAAAAGCTTCCTCCAAAACCTCTTTATCCGGCCTGTGGATAACCACCGAACCGATAATTTCAGCGTCTTAAGAACCTGGTGGACTCTTAAGAAACGACTTTCAGGTAACTTGAGTCAGTTCAGGAAGAGAGTTTGGCTTCAGGAACTTTTGGTTTTTAGGCCTTGGCACTGAAACCAAGCTTTCTCCCTGGACTTTTATTTTTTATCTTTATTTCAAATATCATCATACTATAATATACAATAAAAACACCCTTGTCAATAGTCTAATTGGAAAAAAGTATCATTTCGGGCAATAAAATTTGAAATCTGTTGTGGTTTCGGTTAAATTTATCGCGCCTTCGGAAATGCCAACCCGGCCGGGGTAGCTCAGTGGTAGAGCGAAGGACTGAAAATCCTTGCGTCGACAGTTCGATTCTGTCCCTCGGCACCAAAACCTAAATCACACTGATTGGGAGTTTTTGGCTTATGATAAATAATAAAATTTTTGTAATATTATTGAAAGAGATCTTGTATAAATTAATGTTAGAAAATTTATTTCTTAATTTTTCATATGAAAAATACAAATAAGGTAGCTTCACTTGTAGGACTTTTAACATTGGGTTTACTACTGGTCACTCCGATCGCCAGTGCCTTGGAAGGCACGACGGACACCTCACAGGCCAATAACCAGGAAATCAGTCAAAAAGTCGAAAAACAGGACAGCGGATCTGTATTGAATCCATGCCTGAAGACAGCTTTGACTACACGCCTGGAGGCGGTCAAAGCGGCACACAAAGCCTTTCTGGATGCGCGGAAAACGGCACGTGCCAGCTATAAGGACGCTTTAAAAACAGCCAATGCAACTTATGTAGCCAGCAGCAAAGATGATGCGGCTCTGGCAGCCTTGAAAGCTGCCTACAAGGATGCCCAGTCCAAATATGCGGATGCGCGCAAGGCTGCCCGCAGCGTGGAACAAACGGCAATCACTGCCGCCCGCGACGCCTGGAAGACAGCCCGCAATGCCTGTAAAGCCAATAAATAAACTTTTCGATTCAGGGGAACAAAGACCCGGCGGGATATCCCGCCGGGTCTTTTGATATAGCACCAAAATGTGTTATAATACCAAGATAACCAAATGATTATGCGTCAAAAAACACTTATTGGCCTCGGCCCCAGCGAAGATTCCGGTGTGCACAAAATACCCGGCGTGGAAAAGGATATGGAAAAAAGCCGTCAGCGTTTTGCCGACTTTATCGAAGCCCTGGAAAAGGACGATCTGCTGGGTCCCTTGGTGCGCGGCGGTTTTCATAATGGCCGGCGACAGGAGGGACTGCTCCGTTCAACGGTCTATCAGTTCAATAAATTTTATGACTGGGTGTTTCTGGATCACGGCAATTTCCTGGATAATGAAAAGACCCTGCATCAGCTGGAAAGTATTTTCGAAAGAACCATCAAGGACACCATCAGCCAGTGGCCTCGTTTGTCTGCACAGGGGGTGGTTTGGAATGAACTTTGCGGCTCCCTGGAATCATATTTTGAGCGGCTGGCCGGCATCTTTAGCCTGGATAACCAGATGCATTTCTATATACGCAAATGGTTTGACACCTATGCCCGCAACCAGCTCAACGCCCAGGCTCTGGAAGCTTATCAGCAATTGGCTTTTCACGACACCATGGGCGGGGCGGAAAACGAACAGATCAAAAAAGTCAGGGGGAAAATATCGGCCATCGATAAAAAACTGGTCGGTCTTCCCCTGAAACCGGAAAATTATCCGGCATTCAGCAAACAAAATCCGCAAACTAAAGTCTTGATCCAGCCGGGTACGCCAAAAAAACTGAATAAGGATCATCTGGTGGTAACTTTGCCCGGCAAAGGCAGGACTCAAAAAGTTGAAAAATATCCTTCTCCCTGGGTGGAACCGCCCCAGCAGACGGCCAGGGCGGCCGGGAAAAAGCCCTGGTGGAAATTCTGGTAAAAAGGCTGTTCCATTTTTTCAAACAATAGTAAACTACGCGACGTGCAAGTATTCACGGCAGATTTCTGACCGGTTGCTGCATTATCAAGTTTGCTCCTCCCTCCATGAAAATCACCATTTTTGATACCGAAACCACCGGACTTCCCAAAAGGGATGGAAAACTGGAAGACCAGCCGCATATCATCCAATTTGCCTCACTGACTTTTGAATTCGATCCGCTTACCCGCAGATTCATTGAAACCGAACGCTATAATCAGTTGATCAAACCGCCGCTTCCCATCCCGGAGGAGAGCTCCCGCATCACGGGTATTACCGATGAAAAAGTGGCCAGTTCTCCAACTTTTGCCGAAGTCTCCGGCAAAATTATCGGCATTTTCAGCCAATCCGATCTGGCTGTCGCCCATAACCTGGATTTCGACCGCGAAATAATCGGTTATGAACTGGAAAGACTTGGCTCCGGCAAAGATTTTCTGCCGCCGACCATCTATGACACCATGGAAGGGACGCGGAATTTGTGCAAATTGCCCGGAAAAAATGGAAACTACAAGGCACCGAGATTGATGGAACTGCATCAGTTTTTGCTCAATGAGAGTTTTACGGAAGCCCATAATGCCGAGAAAGACACGGAGGCCCTGGCGCGCTGTGTTAAAGTGCTGCTGCAGCAGGGTCTGTATCAGCCGGTGCTGCTGGAAAGAAAAGCGGCTGGTTCGGAGCAGACCGCACTGTTTTAAGTAATTAGAAAATTTTCTGTCTTTAAAACAACCCGAAATTTTCAAGTTATTGGTAATATAGCCGGTGGCTTAGGTTATATTAAGCGCAAACCAATAACCAATTTAAGTATGCAAAAAACGATTTCCATGGTCGCGAGACTACTGGTGGCGGGCTATCTGCTTGGCCTGATTCCGGCCGCAGCCATTGCTCAGCAGGCTACCAGCTTTTCCGATGTGACCCCGGATACGCAGTATGCGGAGGCCATCAATTACCTCAAGCAAAATAATGTGGTCCAGGGCTATCCGGACGGCACCTTCGCGCCGACCAGCACCATCAACCGGGCCGAGTTCACCAAGATTCTGGTCGGCGCCGTGCAGGATTCCGCGCCCACCGGATCCAACTGTTTTTCCGACGTCAAAGACGAATGGTTCGCCCCCTATGTTTGCACCGCCAAGAAATTGAACCTGGTTGACGGCTATCCGGACGGCACTTTCAAACCGGCCGATCAGATCAATTTTGCCGAAGCCGCCAAGATCATCGCCACCGCTTTTAAAATTCAGCTGGGCGCGGATGATCCGTCCCTCTGGTTCAAGAAATACATCATCGCCCTGCAGAACGAAAAGGCGATTCCGCTGACCGTGGATTACTTCGATGAAAAAATCACCCGCGATGAAATGTCGGAAATCATCTGGAGAATCAAGGCGGATAAAAAAGATCAGACCAGCCGCACCTATCAGGAGCTGACCGGCGAAGGTTTGGTCACCGTCAATTCCTGCAAAGAACTGGAGGACCGTATGGAGAACATTATGCAGCCCCAGTATCCCATTTTGTATGACAATATGCCCATGGAGGGCACGGTCAGGGAAGCAGTTCCTGCCGGCGCCACCACGGCCGCACCGGCCGCCGCACCCGTTTCGGCCGACTCCAAGGCCACCTATACCGGCGCCGGCGCTTCCACCGACTATTCCAACACCAACGTACAGGAAGTCGGTGTGGACGAAGCCGATGTGATCAAGAACGACGGCAAATATATTTACCTGATCAAAGGCAATACCATCCGCATCATCAACGCCTATCCGGCCGATCAGATGAAAGAGCTGATCAGTTTTCAGCTCGGGCCGCAGGATGAATCCTTCTATCCCTCAGAAATGTATGTGAATGGTGATACCCTGGCGGTAATGGGCACGGCCAGCGTGATGTATCCCATGCCGCTGATGGAGACGGCCACCCCGGCCGCCGGTTCGACCACCTCATCCGGATCTTCTTCAGGTGGGAGCGCCATCGCACCGTCAGCCATATCCGGTTCAGCCGGGGATGTCGTTACCTCCTCTACGGTGACTGTCACCTCACCCTCAATCAGTGTTGCTGTTCCGCCAACACTGGATTCCAGAATCATGCCTCCCTATTATGGCGGCAGCAAATCCAAGGTTTATATCGTTGATATTGCCGACCGCACGAAACCCAAAGTGGTCAGGACCATCGATTTTGACGGTTCCTATAACACCTCCCGGCGTATCGGCGACACTCTCTATGTCACACTCAATCAATATCCTTATTTCCCCTACTGGACCTATAATCAGCCCATTGCCAATTTCATCGACTACCTGCCAAAAATGTCCGATTCCACCGATGGGCAGATTGTCCCCGTGGCCAACTGCAGCGACATCCATCTGATGCCTAAGCCGCGCAGCTTCAACTTTCTGATCACCGCTGCCATTCCGTTAAATGACCTTAGTAAGCCTGTTACGCGCAATGTTATCGTCGGTAACGGTGACAATGTCTATGCCTCTTTGAGCAATCTTTATGTGGCCGCCACCGACTGGAGCGGACCTTATTACTACAATCAAAGTCAATTCACCAAAATATACCGTTTTGCCCTGGGCCTGGGGAAAATAGATTATCAGGCTGAAGGACTGGTGCCCGGCACGGTGCTGAATCAGTTCTCCATGGATGAACAGCTGGATAATTTCCGCATCGCCACCACCCAGACCGAAAACGTCATGGGCGAAAACAAGACCACTAACAATGTCTTCATCCTGGATTCCGGCATGAAAGTGGAGGGAAAATTAATGGATATCGCTCCGGGTGAACAGATTTATTCCGCCAGATTTATGGGCAACAGGGGATACCTGGTCACCTTCAAGAGTGTCGATCCGTTATTTGTCTTTGATCTGACCGACCCTAAAAATCCCAAGATTCTCGGCCAGCTGAAAATTCCCGGTTACAGTGATTATCTGCAGCCCTATGATGAAAATCATCTGATCGGTTTTGGCAAGGACGTCGATCCGGCAGAAGCCGCCAAGAATCAGGACTATGTTTATTATACGGCCGTCAAAGGCTTCAAGATGGGACTCTTTGATGTCACTGATCCTGCCAATCCGAAAGAAATGTTTAATGAAGTAATCGGTGACCAGGGGACCTATTCGGAGCTGCTTTACAATCATAAAGCCCTGCTTTTCGACAAGGAGAAAAATCTGATTGCTTTCCCCATCACCGTTACCCAGATGCCCGCTGACCAGCCGCAAATCTGCAAGAGTTACACTTATTCCACCTGCCCCAACAGTTGCCTGAAGGTCTGCGAGCCCAAATGCACCTATGAAAACGGCATCACCATCTGCGACCAAACCTGTGACGGGGCCGACAGCTGCCAGGAATCCACCTATGTCTATCCCAAGACGGTGTTTGACGGAGCCTATGTCTACGGGCTGGACCTGCAGAGCGGCTTCAAGCTGAAAGGCAAGATCACCCATTTGAACACGCAGGAGCAAAGCGATCTGTTGGCCAACGGCTATAGCAACGGGGAAAAGACCATACAGCGGTTGCTCTATATCGGTGATACGCTTTACAGTGTTTCGCAGGGTGCCGTGAAAGCCAACAGCCTCAGTGACATGCATGAAATGAATTATATCGATCTGGCCGGCTCCATTTACGATCTCATGTACGGCAAATCGCCGGTACTGGCTCAATAATGCCGCAATAAAAAATATGCTTAGAGCAATTCTGGTTGACTGTATACCGCTGGAAATGGGGCGCCCGGAAGGGGAATTCCGATTGCAGGAAGCCGAAAGTCTGATCAAAACTTATGGCGGGGTGGTGGTTCTGAAAACCTATCAGAAAAAAATCAACCCCGCCTATAAGACTTATCTGGGTACCGGCAAGCTGGAGGAATTGCGGGAGGAAGGGCTTCGCCTGGGTGCCAATATTCTGATCATCAATAATGAATTAAAGCCGTTGCAGACTTATAACCTCAGCGAGCTTTTGAAAAAGGACAATATCCAGGTCTGGGACCGCATCGACCTGATCCTGAAGATCTTCCAGAAGCATGCCCAAACCAAGGAAGCCCGGCTGGAAATCGAGCTGGCCAGTCTGCGTCATATGGGGCCGCGCATCTATGGCATGGGTATGATCCTTTCCCGTCAGCAGGGCGGCATCGGCGGCCGCGGCATCGGTGAAACCAACACCGAGATTATGAAACGCCACATCGCCGAGCATATCAGAAAAATAGAAGAAGATCTGGCCAAGGCCCGCAACAATCGCGAGCTGCATCGCGCCAGCCGCCGGCGCAAGAATTTCCTGACCGTGGGCATTGTCGGCTACACCAATGTCGGTAAATCCAGTCTTTTAAATGCCCTGACGGGCAAGGGTGCCTACACAGCCGACGAGCTGTTTGCCACGCTGGATACCCGGGTGGCCAAATTGCATCTGCGCGATGACCGGCGCGAGGTGCTGCTCACCGATACTATCGGCTTTATTCAGGATCTGCCGCCGGATCTGATCAAATCCTTCCAGTCCACCCTGGATGAAACCATTGCCGCCGATTTGCTGTTGCATGTGATTGACCTTAGCGATCCCCGCTGGGACTATAAAATCTCCGTGGTTAACGAAGTTCTGGCCAATCTGGACGCCATTCACAAGCCGATCATCTACGTCTTCAACAAGATCGACCTTTTGCCGCAGGATTATGATTTCAATACGGTGAAAAATCAGTTTGTCCGTTTCCATCCCTGTTTTACCTCCACCATTACCAGGCAGGGATTGGACGCGCTTCTTGCCACCATCCAGGCTCAATTACCGGCCTATCCGGATTAGAACATTTTCGGGACTTCACTTTCTTTACCGTAAATTTGCGGTTTCATTTTTGTCCGCGCCCTGGTGGCTGTGATAGCATCGACCACCTTCCAGGCCGCCAGGATTTCCGCAAAACTTAAAAAGTAGGTGTGATCGCCGCGAATTACATCATTGATCAAAGCGGCATAATCATTCAGGCAAAAATCCACGCGGCAGCCCAGGCCCTGCGAGAGCTCAATGTCCTCGTATTGCGGCTTGGCATCGGGGTTTTTCAGGGTGGCCCGCTGCACCAGACGCAGAGATACGCTTTCACCGGGTTTCATTTCAAAAACCAGGCAGTTTGGTTTCACGCAGTCCTCCTGAAAAGGCATTTTTTTGAATTCGATGATGGCCCTGGTTAGCGAAGCAGCCAGTTTTTTCCCGGTTTGCAGATAAACCGGCACATCATACCAGTCCCGCCGGTCCAAGCCCAGTTTAACCGCGGCAAAGGTTTCCGTGGAGGTTGCCAGGGAAACGCCTTCCGAAGAGGCATAACCGCGATACTGTCCCAGCCGGAGATCCGCCTTGTCGCCGGAAAAACGCACGGCGGAAAGAATATTCTGTTTTTCCCGTTGCAGACTTGGCAGTGTAAAACTTACCGGGATATCCATGGTAATAAGCGCCAGGAGCTGAAGCAGATGCGATTGAATCATGTCCTTGACCGCTCCGACCTGGTCATAATAGCCTATTCTTCTGCCCACTTTGTCTTTTTCCGACGCCTCAAGGGTGATTTTGGCAATTTCGCTCCCCTTGATCAGCAAATTGATGACCTTGTTTTCCAGCCTCAACTTGAGAATGCTCTGTATCGGCCTTTTACCCAGATAATGATCCAGCAAAAATACATTCTGCTGCTTGTAGCCGGCGGAAAGGATTTTTATCAGCGCCGAGGCGCTCTTGCCGCTGATACCGAAAGGTTTTTCAACAATGATTTTAAAAGTGGCCGCAGACTTTTTCAGAGTCTTGGAAAGGTTCAGGGCCAGGTCGCCGAATACCAGCGGCGGCACCGAAAAATAGGCTATCTGATCTGATTTATGTGATCCGGAAAGCTGCCGGCAAAAAGCCGCCAGAGAGTGAAAAGATTCAATCTCATCGTACTGACCCTGAAAGTAGAAAACATGTCCGGCCAATTCGGCAATTTTGGCCGCCTTGGCAGGATAAATATCCTTAACCGCCTGCAGAAAATTTTTGCGGAAGACCTGTTCCTCCAATTTCGTGCGGCCGAAGCCGATAATCTGGAAGTTTTCCGGAAGTTGTCCCTGCAGAAAAAGCTCGCCGAAAGCCGGAAAAAGTTTCATTTCCGCCAGCGCGCCGGTGGCACCGAATACAATGATCTGTAAGTTGTTTTTTTTCATGGGGTGTTTTTACCAGTTTTCGTGGAAATTACCTTTTTTGTCCAGACGTTTAAAAGTGTGGGCGCCAAAATAATCGCGCATGGCCTGCAGCAGATTGGCCGGAGAATTCTTTTCCGTCAAACTGTCATAGTAAGCGACCGCCGAAGCGGCCACCGGAACCGGGATTTTATTTATCAAGGAGGTCAGTGTAAACTTCCGGGCGTCCTGTTCACTTTCCTTAAGCATTTTGCCAACCCGCGCATTTAGAAATAAATGTTCACCGATTTTCTTTTCCGCAAGAATATTTTGTAAATCTGCCAGCAGTGGGGAACTAATTATGCTGCCGTTTTGCCAAATCCGGGCCACTGCTGCCAGATTGATCTGCCAGCCATAAAAAGCGGAAGTTGCAGCAAGCAATTGCATCCCTGGGCATAAAAAGAAAGCAGGCCGAATTTCAGCACTGCCGCAGGATCGAAATTCATATTATTTTGCCCGCGTTTGCCATCTTTATGGGCTGCCATTACGGACAAACGCTCGCGTAGTTTTTTTAAATTCGAAAGTTGTCTGGCCGTTACGGCGGCATCAATCGATGGAATCGCCACATCCAGTTTCAATGCTTCGACGGAGGTCCAATGTCCCGTCCCACTGGCCGCGGCGCAATCCAATATCAGATCAATCAGATTCCCCCGGGCTGATTTTTTGGATAAAACTTTAGCTGCAGCCTCCAACAAATAAACCTGCCCCAGTCGGCCGGAAACTTTTTTCAGCAAAGCGGCGATTGGCCCGGCCGCCAGCCCCTCCTTTTTCCTGTAATAATCATAGATTTCCCCCAGCAGCTGCATGATCGCGTACTCAATGCCGTTATGCACCATTTTCACATAATGTCCGGCTCCATCATCACCAAGTCTGGCCAGACAGGGATGTCCCTGGAAATCCCTGGCGGCAATTTTTTCCAGCAGAAAATTTGTCTTTGTCCACGACGGGGCGTCGCCGCCGAACATCAGACTGGGCCCCTGCAGCGCACCGGCGACGCCCCCGGAAATACCCAGTCCGGCCCAATGTATTTTTCGCTTCCGGCAATACGCGGCTCTGGCTTGCGTCTCTGCAAAATGCGAATTGCCGCCGTCAATAATAACATCACCGGCTTTCAGTAATTTGCTTAATTTGCCAAGCAATTGGTCCACAGCAGCACCGGCGGTAACCATCAGCAAAATTTTGGCCGGTTTTTCCAGGCAATCCGTTAATTCAACCAGACTGCGCACAGCGAACAGATTTTTACCGCCGTAAGCAGCAATGAATTTTTTTGTTTTATCATAGCTGCGGTTGAAGACAACGGTGCGCACACCCTTGTCGCTAAAATTCCGCGCCAGACTGGAACCCATGGCCCCCAGTCCGATTATTCCTATTTGCGCCTTCCTCATATTTTGTTTTAAAAACCTTTTTCAAATTACCTTATTTGACCGAAAAAACCAATACCCGGGAAGCCATTGCCAGCTACAGCCATCAGTAATTTTACCTGTCCAGGAGCAATTTTACATTGGGAAAGTTTGCTGCTAAATTCACTGCACTGCAAAACATTAATCAAAAATAACATGCCAGCCAATCTTCAGAACTTTATGAGCAAGGTTGAGGCGAAAAACCCCCATGAGCCCGAATTCATTCAGGCGGTGCGCGAGGTGGCCGTCTCGGTGATGCCTTATATCGATCAGCATCCCCAGTATCAGCAGGCCAGGATTCTGGAGCGTCTGGTGGAGCCGGAACGCATTATTATTTTCCGCGTACCCTGGATGGATGACCGCGGCGATTATCAGGTCAACCGTGGCTATCGTGTGCAGATGAACAGCGCCATCGGTCCCTATAAGGGCGGTCTGCGCTTTCATCCCAGCGTCAACCTCAGTATTCTCAAATTTTTGGGCTTTGAGCAGGTCTTCAAAAATAGCCTCACTTCACTGCCGATGGGTGGCGGCAAGGGCGGTTCTGACTTTGATCCCAAGGAAAAATCGGACAACGAGATCATGCGCTTCTGCCAGAGTTTCATGACCGAACTTTTCCGCCATATTGGCGCTGACACGGATGTGCCGGCCGGCGATATCGGCGTAGGCGGCCGTGAAATCGGCTTTCTCTTCGGTCAGTATAAGAGGCTCGTCAATGGTTTTACCGGCGTCCTCACCGGCAAGGGTCAGAGTTTTGGCGGCAGCCGCCTGCGCCCGGAAGCCACCGGTTACGGCATTGTCTATTTTGCCCAGAATATGCTGGCTCATCGCGGGGACAGCCTGAAGGGCAAAATCTGCACTGTTTCGGGCTCCGGCAATGTGGCCCAGTTCACTGTCGAAAAATTGCTGCAGCTGGGGGCCAAAGTGGTATCCATTTCCGATTCCGACGGCACCATTTATGACGAAGCTGGCCTGAACCAGGAAAAAATTGATTTTGTAAAAGAGCTGAAAAATATCCGGCGCGGCCGTCTGAAGGAATATGCCGATAAATATCCCTGCCAGTACCATACGGGGGCCAAACCATGGGATATAAAATGTGATCTGGCCTTTCCCTGTGCCACGCAAAACGAGCTGAATCTGGAGGATGCCAAGAAACTCACCGCCAACGGCTGCCAGGGGATTATCGAGGGGGCCAATATGCCCACCGAGGCCGGGGCACTGGAATATCTGCATCAGGCCAAAATTCTCTTTTCACCCGGCAAGGCCTCCAATGCCGGCGGGGTGGCGGTATCCGGTCTGGAGATGAGCCAGAACTCCGCCCGCCTGGCCTGGACCAGCCAGGAAGTCGATCAGAAGCTGCAGGAAATTATGAAAAACATCCATGCCACCTGCGTGAAATATGGCAGCGAAAATGATTATGTGGATTATGTGAAAGGCGCCAATATCGGCGGCTTCCTCAAAGTGGCCGACGCCATGCTGGCCCAGGGGCTGGTCTGAAAACGCGCCGCAAAATACCGCGCCGAACATAAAACAATTAACTAATCAGTACCTCAAAAGTCTGTTCGGCCGCTTTTTCCCAGCTGAATTTTTGCAGCTGTTTGTCACCGGCATTGATCAGCCTGGAAATTAAAACTCCGTCTGCCACCAGCCTCTTCAAGCCGACACTGATTTCCTCCACGCGCTCCGGATTAACCAGAAAAGCGGCTTCACCGGCTATTTCCGGCATGGCGCTGACTTTGGAGGTCAAAACCGGCCGTCTGTAGGCAAAAGCCTCCAGTATCGGCAGTCCGAAGCCCTCATATTGGGAAGGAAAGGCGAAAAGCCGGCATTTGGTCAGCAGAAATCTCTTTTCCGTCTCCGTAATATATCCCGTTATCACCACATTATTTTCCAGGCCCAGTTCCAGTATTTTTTCCTCAATTTCCTCGTAGCCCAGACCGGACTTGCCGGCCAGCACAAGTTTCCAGTCTGGATATTCTGTCAGCACCCGGCTGAAAGCCTCCACCAGCCGGACAATATTTTTTTTAAATTCCACCCGTCCCACATACAGCATCATCAGATCTTTATCCGCCAGACCAAGTCTCTGCAGTATCTGGGTTTTCTCCTCCGGTAGCCACTTTTTCAGCAGGGGATTATTCTCGCCGCTGACCTCCGGACCGCCGTGATAGATCACCACGATCTTTTCCGGATCACAGCTGAACATCCCGACCAGATCCTTTTTGGTTGCCTCGCTGGGCACAATAATCTTATAAGCTTTTTTAACTGCCCGCCTGGTGCTCCAGTTCAGCAGAAATTTATTTTTCAGATCATAGGCTTTTTCAAATCCCGGCACCTTGAAAGCAATGTCATGCACCGTTACTATTGTTTTTTTAGGCAGCCAGAGCGGTAAAATATGCGACGGCACGAACAGCAGATCCACGGGATGCAGCAGTAATTCCAGGGATAATCGCAGCAGTGTCCAGAAACGCAGCTGGGGAATAACCTTTTGTTTGACGTTAAAGGGCAGTTCCTCGTCAAACTGCAGTTCCTTCTGCGTGTAGAGAGTAACTTCCAGCTCATGGTCCCGCCCCAAAATCGGAATCAGGTTGTTCAGCAGATGATAGGAATACCACTCCACGCCGGTGGGTTCCTTGATTTTATATCTGGAGGCGTCTATGCCTATTTTCATGGCAGCAGAGATTATTTGGAGAGGCTATCTTATTGCAATTTACTCCTGTTGTCTAGCCAAGACCAGACCATAGACCTCAGCTGCGCCCGCCTCCAACAGTACGCGCGCCACCTCACTCAGCGTGGCTAGTGTCGTGGCGATATCGTCCACCACCAGAATACGCTGGCCGGACAGGCTGGCGTCATGAGCCGGTGAAACCCGGAAAGCGCCCTTTAAATTGACCAGTCTGCCGGCCCGGTCCAGCTGCATCTGGGCTTTTGTTTCACGGGTCTTTTCCAGCAGGGCCAGCCTGGGAGCGACTGCCGGAAGGCTTTCAGCCAGCACCTGGGATTGATTGAAGCCGCGACTCTTAAATTTTCTTTTGCTTAAGGGCACCCAGGTGATCAGGTCAATCTTTTTTTCTAAAAAATCCTGGAACCTCGCAGAAACTTGCCTATCCATCAATTTTACCAAAACCGGTCCGTAATCCCGACAGCCCTCATATTTGAACAGATGCAGAATTTTGGCCAGCACACCACCTTTTTCATAGGCATAGCCAACCATTAATCCGCTCAGGCGCAGCGAAGATCTGCAATTACCACAGGCCATTCCCAACAGGCATAAGCAGCCGCAGCCAGGACAGACCTCCTTTTCCGGGATGCCGACTTCCTTGAAGCAATCGTTGCAAAGCAGCTGATCGTCCCTGCCGCAGCCAATACAGTTATACGGAAACAGCCAATCCAGAAGGTGTCGAATAAATGCCATCATGTCTTTAAATTTAAGTTGCATTTGCCAGCATAAAGCAGCAAAATGAAAACAACTTAAAATCCATCTAAATTCTGCTAGCAGAGATCTTTTATGCTCAAATCAAAAAGGTTTAAGGTTAAAACCGCACTTAGTCTCAGCAAGACCAAGCCGTTGAAAGAAAACAGAATCCAGAAATTGCAGAAAACGCTCAGCCAAAAAGAAGAACAAAAAATCGCCGAGAAAAACCAGCCGACCGCCAGGAAAAAGCCTGAGTCCAGGCTGGCCGAGCGGGAAAAAATGCTGCTCTGGTATATCCCCGCGCGCATCGCCTATTTTTTGAACGGACTTTATTTCCTCAGTTTTTCCATAATCGCTTTTATCGGAGTTTTCAGCAGTTTCAACGTCATCAAGCCCTTCTTCACGCTGCCTTTTGAAACCAGTTTTTCCTCCTTCTTTTTGCTGGAAATCGCCGCCGCTTTTGCCTTTTTGGTCAGCCTGCTCTTCTTTCAGGCCGCCCGCCGGCCGGCCCGCTACCGCTGGTTTTATTTTGTGCTCATCCTGCTGTTTTTCCCCTATCATTTCCTTTCCAATGTGCAGAAAATGCAGATAGAATTATCGCAGGATTTCCTAAATTATCTTTATTTTGATACTATCATCATGGCTGTATTCTGGATTTGCTATCTGGCCAGTCTCTATCCCTACTTAAAGCATAAAGATCAACCCTAATCACACGTCTATGCAAGATCAATCGACACCCGTACCGCCCTCCGCCGGCCACGCCGGACATTCCGGAGCCTTCCCGCCGCCCGCCGGCCAGCCCCCTATGTCGCCCGGAGCCATGCCGCCCCCGCAGCCAGAGGATAATACCCCCGCCAATTTCCAGTTGGGCGCCCTACTGCCCGAAAAATTGAACGTCAAAATCCCGGCGCACAGCCTCAGTTTTGACGAAAACCTTTTTCTGCGACTGCTGGCCGGCTCCATTTCCCTCAGCCGCGACGAAAAAAAGCGCATCATCGATACCATACCCAAGCTGAAACAGAGCCAGGTGGACGAGCTGATCAGGATTTTCGAGGAGGAGAAATTCAAGTTTTCCCAGCTCTCCAAAAAACATGTCCCGCAGCTGGAGAAACTGGCCAAGCAGCATTACCAGGAGTGGATGGATCTGGAAACTTCCTACCAGTCCGAGCAGAAGAAAGCCACCGACCAGGCCGCCGCCGACGAAATCCGCAAGTCACTGGGGATTTAATCCCTGTCTCTCCCCACCAAGATCAACAAATTAAACAAAACCTAATTTATCAATCATGAACAGCCAAAAAACATTTATCCTGTCCGCCTTCTTCCTAACCACCATTCTGCTGGCTGGCTGTCAGGATAACGGAGTCCAGTCTGCCACCAAGCCAGCTCAAAACACCCCCTCCAAAAGCAATACACAACAACCTGCAGTTTCAGCACCCATTCCCGGTATGCCCGATTTTAGCCAAAATAATGTGACTTATTCTGCAACAGATACGGCCGCTTTCAGTTCCGCCCAGCAATTAAAAGATCCAACCTTCTGCGACAAGATTTCCGATGCCGCCTACAAAGAGGAGTGCAAACAAACAATCGCTAATGATACTGTCTTGAACGAAGCTGTTAGTAAAATGGACGCCACGCTTTGCGACAAGCTACCCACTGCCGATGCCCAGGGAGTTTGCAAAATTAATGTGGAAGCAGCAGTAAAAACAAATCAGGAAGATCTGGCTCAAAAGCAGGCAACTCAGGATGAAGTCACCAAAAGCGATCAGATTGTGAAAAGCAAAGATCTTTCCCAATGTAAAAATTTGGAACAAAGTTTTGTAATGAGCTGTGAACTTAATATTCTGTTAAACGAAGCACTGGATCAGAAAAAACCGGAACTCTGTGACCAGGCCACGGATCCAAAAACAGTCGAACAATGCAAGACGCAGTATCAGCAGCTTAATGAGTAAAATCATACTTCCAGACAATCAGGCATTTGCATTGCCACAATTAAGCGTAACCTCCAAGCACACCCCTGTTGCTCCATTGTTTCTTGCGCCAACATAACAATATCCGGGGGAAGAAAGATCAAACTGAGGAAAATGAATAAATCTGTATATATCTAAAATGTTACTTGTTTCAGTAGTATTAGTACAATTGCCTCCAATCAATGTTGTGGTGCGATAACTGCATGCAGTAGCAACATCTGTATTTTGTGGACAATATTTAATCGCTGAATACCAAGGGTTTGGATTGGTTACTGCATTATATGGAAGTATAGGGTAACTACCAGTCCAACTATATCCATATCCTCCTATTGATGCCGCCTTTAAATGTCCTGCAATTACGGTGTTTCCAGCAGTGTCCATAACCATTAGATCTTTGGCAATAGTGCTGTCGGCATTATATGCCGAGACTTTAAAGCTTTTTCCACCAATATTGGGTATACCCATTGTTAAAGCACTTGGTTCCATAAAAATACCCCATCTTCCCCAAAGAGCTTTTGATCCTGAAGTGAAAATATCCCATCCCCGTGTGATAAAAGGTTCATCAGCTGCAGGCAGCCAAACACCCTTGCCAGCCCATAGATAGTTGGAAACCGCCAGTCCCTCAGCATCAGTAATTGTCACCGGCTTGGTTTCTGCCGGGCGTCCGACTTTGGCTCCATTATTTTCAATTCCCCCGTTAACAGTAGCCAGGTTGAATCCTCCCGTTCCTGTGGCATTGATGGTCAGACCGCCACCATTGGTGTTTATGGTTTCTCCACCATTGGCAGCATTAATGGTCATTCCACCATTTCCACTCGAGGAATTCACCAGAATTCCAGAGACAGGAGCATTCAGGGCTAATCCCGCGACAGTTCCCGCAGAAATAGTTAGACCTCCTGCTGCACTGTCATTGACACCAATTCCTCCATTAGTTGAATTCACGATGAGGCCTTTGGCGGGATCTGTGGAATCAATTTGCAGACCTGAAGGATCTCTTACCTCCACGGGATTGGCTGATGGATTGGAAATGTCACCACCTGAATTTACGGATAAAGTATTGCCTGACCCATTATTAATATTCAGTCCGCTGAATGTCGGCGAAATATTACCGGTCGGCGGGGAAGATGAAGGAGCGGCACCCGTAATTAGCGGCACCATCGCCAGCGTGGCCACGGAAAGACCAATCCCTACCCATAAACCGCGATTTTTGATATAAATTTTTTTCATGGCAATTTTTGTATTAACGTAAATATCTATTTATTATAACACAATTCTTTCGGGAAGAAAAACCCTAACCTTAAAGATAATCCCTGTAATTTGCCGGACTTTGATGTAAAATGCTGTCAATCAATAATTAAAAACAAATAATCAAACTTTTTCTTATGCATAAATCCACAATATTTGCCATCAGCCTGTTGCTTCTGGCCGGTTGCGCCACAGCACCGGAAAGTACCATTACTCCTGCCACCACTACCCCGACCAAAGCCCTGCCCGCCGCTCCGGATCTAACCTCCGCCGATCAGACCGCCTATGACAATGCCATCAGTCTGACCGACACCTCCTTCTGCGAGAAAATCAGCGCGGTGGAAAAAGTCACTGCCTGCAAACAGGCGGTGGCCGATCAGAAACTGCTCAATGAGGCCGTAGCCCAAAACGACCAGAGCCTTTGCCAGAAAATCAGCCGCGAGGATATGCAGAAAGCCTGTACCCTGAAGCTGGAAGCGGCCAAGAAAACTTCCGATCAGCAAGCGCAGGCCCAGCAGGCTCTCAAAGGTCAATATGACAGCTATTCACAGCTGATCGATGCCGGAAAAGTCGAGGACTGCGCCAAATCATTAAGCGACCCCAGCTTCATCGCCAATTGTCAGGCCACCATCATCACCAACCAGGCCATCTCCGCCAAAGACCCCGCCAAATGTGACGCCATCAAGGACACGATCAGCAAAACGGACTGCCAGAAGGCTGTTGCAGCCGCGCCTAAATAAGCCAAATAAAACGAATTTAAATCTTGTCGTTATAGCAGGTGGTATAGCCGGTCAGTGAGCGGGCCACTGTATCGTAGTTCCAGAAATTATAGACGCATTTGTCTACGCTGGGATACATCCAGACCAGATCCAGAGTTTTACTGTAATTGGGCCAGCTATAGCCGCAGGAAACCACTTTGTAGCCGCTCGGACAGGGGGCTGTGAAGTATTTCCCGGTGTTGGCATTGGCGGTACCGACAGTAGTGCCGGATGAATAGGTCCCGATGCCGCTGGTGGCCTTGATATGCCCGTCAACATTAAAGCTGGCGGGAGTGGTTGTATTGTCCAGCGTAGCTGTTTCGGTAAAGAGGGGGGCGTCATGGGAATTGGTGGCGGCATAATTGCCCAGCGAAAGTTTTTTAGCGCCCAGTTTCAGTACACTGTTCCAGGCATCCAGGTTGATTAAAGCACCGGACTGCCAGGTGGAGCTGTCACCAGGATCAGCATAAGACTGCGCATTCGAGCTGTATAATTTCATATTGTCTAGATTGGTGGCATCTAGGCCCTTATAGGTCATATAGCTGCCCCCGTCGGTATCCTGCACTGCGGCTTTGAAACCGTTGGAATTGACATTAAAATCGGTCTTATATAAATCCACAACTTCCGTGGTGGCATGTACGTTCAGGGCTTTGTCGTCCTGAGAGTAAATATTTACACCGTTACCGTTGATTTTGGTGTCGGCAAAAAACCAGCCTGGCGGGGTATTCGGTTCATCGCTGCGCACCCTGATGCCTCCGTAATCGCTGATGGTCACGGGGTAATCGCAGCTGCCGTAAAAAAATCCGCCATTGCCTTCGCAGGTGGTCTTGTCCTGATTGGTGGTCACGGGATTGGAAAGCACGCCGCTGCCGGTAACATTGAAATTGTTTTTGCTGCCGTCATTGATGTTCAGTCCGCTGAAAGTAGGTGTGGTGGTGCCATTGGGCGGGGCGGCATTGGGAGCGGCTCCGGTAATCAGGGGAACCATCAGCAAAACGGCTCCGGTCAGAGCCATTAAGAGGTAGGAGTTGCGGTTATTGGCCAATAACTTTTTCATTTTTATTTTTATTAAACGAAAATATATCAGGTCATTATAGCATATTTCATCTGAAAAGGGCAAAGCTAAAGCCAAATCTACCCATGCAGCATATCCACGGCCAGGTTTACATATTGCTCGGTCCAGGGGACGGAAATCTGGGCGAAGGCCTGATCGATCAGGCCCTGCTCATCCATCACCTGCAGCCTGATCATCTTGGAACCGCCGATGCGGTAATAGCCGGTGACTTTCGGTGAATTGCTCCAGGAGGTGTCAAAAATAATATCATTGGGACCGCTATAATTGAAATCCCAGCGGAACTTCAACTTTCCCGCGGGTGTGTGGTCGTCACTGGACTGACTGGCGTCAAACAGATAGTTGAAATCGCTGACCTTTGCCACACTCAAGTTGGCCGTCGGTGGCAAATCATCCTGCACGCTGATGCCGATTTTCGCCATGGCGGTCAGCCCTTCGGGATCAGCCACCTGCATGATCACCGTGTAGTTGCCGACTTCGCGGTAAAGATGGTTCCAGACGGTTTTGTTCTGAAAATCGGTGTCGAAAACGCCGTCGCCATCCCAGTCGAAGCGGTAGGACAGTTGAGTTTTCGGATATTGATTGTCACTGGAATAAGAGCTGTCGAAACGGAATATGTCATTCACCGGTGCCGCCAATTTATCTACTTTAAAATAGGCCAGAGGAGCGTCGTTTTCGGCGACATAAACGCGTTTGATCACCGAGCTGACTCCGCCGTTGCTGTCCAGCACCTGCAGTTTGACTTCGTACGTCCCCGGCTGATTATAGGTATGCGTAATGCTGTCGAGGCTGGAAAAATAGCTGTCCATGATGCCGTCATTATTGAAATCCCAGCGGTATTCCAGGTCACCCTCACGAAAATATTTGGAGGTGACATCGGCGGTAAAAGTGAAGATGGTATGGGTTGTGCCGGAATAGGGATCGTTGGAGCCCGGCAGATCGTTTCGGACATTAAAATCGACGGTATCGACACTCTTGATGGCCGGCTGGGGAAGCTGCACTTTCATATTGGCGCTGCCATCGGCAAAGGCATCATAACGCGGGGGAACATAACTGCTTCCACCGCTGAAATTGCTGGGAGAACCGGCTTCCATCAAATATCCGGAGTTGGCGGAGGAAACAGAACCTGAAATTGCCCCCGTGGTATTATTTGTTTGCAGGAAACCATAGCCGTCGCCGGTTTGTGGCTGCAGTACGGCGGCACCATTATTGGTCAGGCGCACCACCGGCACCATGAACAGGTCTGGTATACTCTGCGCGGAAGCCTCTCCCACAGCCAAAAATACCATCGTCATGATAGTAGTCGCGGCTGTCAGGAACATTATTAGTCCCGGCTTGTTTATCAACGCTCTATATTTGTAGCCATTTGGCATATTCAAGCCAAAATAATTGATAAGAGCTGATTGTAAACTAAAGAGCGTAAAAGTCAAGCTCTTTAGGGAGGGAAATCAACTGCTATCGCTTAATTTGAACCTGGATATTATCGGGTACAGAGGGCAAGGTGGGCGCCCAGGCCGGCCAGGTCTTGATCTCCACCCTTTCGATTTCCGGCAGGTTCTGAATGAAATCACGGGCTTCACTGATGCTCTTGCCCACTATGCTTTCCTTTATTTTCTTGATCAGGCGGTCGCCGTTTTCCTTTTGGGGGCTGACCTCGAATTCCTCTATGCCCTGGATGGTGGCGGTAATGGTGATTTTCTGGGCATTGGTGTCATTATTGATGATCTTGATGGTCAGGGAGTCCTCGTCCACGCTGGCCAGGCTCTTTTCCGGGTTTTTCTTTAATTGTATTTCCCTTTTCAGAATGCTCAGCAGTTCATCCAGATCATAGGCCACGCCGCTGACCACCATCGTCCCCTTAACATCAAAGGAATCGAGTTTTTGTCCCTCGATATTCGGCGGGATGATGATTTGGGGCGTGCCGTAGTCGATGATATTTTTCCCGGTTAAGAGGGCCAGCCGGGTATTCTGATTTTCATTGCGCTTAGTAAGTACCGCTGTCAGTTCTGCTTCGGCGGCGCCTTTCAGATCGCTTTCCATTTTCAGCTGGGCGGCCTGCACATCGTCTTTGCTGATAAATTTCACCACATTGGTCACGCCGCCGCTAAAGGCGCCGCTGCTGACGGCAAACAGTTTTTTCTGATTTTCGCCCGAAAGAGCCGGTAAAAAGAATTTTACGTCAGCCTGTAAATTACCCCTGTCTCCGATTGGCTGACCAAAAGCGTCCACCGGATCGGCCAGCACCGCGACTTCCAGTTGGCCGGGCTTGTCCGCCGTACCAGCCGGGACAGTCACTGCCTGACCAATCCTGAAAACCAGGCCGTCGGCAGTCTGGAAACGGGTTTTCGGCAATAGCGGCCAGTCATTCGGACTTAAATTACTGATCATGACTTTGCCCGAAGCGCTGAGGCCGCCCTGGGCATCCTTGCCGGTGGCCTGAAAAGTGAAAATCTTGTCGATCTGTGTGGTAATGCGGTAGCTGGGAATCATGTTGTTCGGCCGCGTGTCGAGTTCGGCGCGGTTTCTGTCCACGTCGGCCAGAATGACATTTTTGGGCACCTCAATCACATCGGATTTGGGAGTCAGAATCAGTGTTGCCCCCGGCAAAGCTATATAGGAAATTGCCATCAGGATGACCACGCTGACGGCCACCAGGGCGAACAATGCTTTCTTGTTGGGGGCAATCAGCACCAGCGAGGGCTTGTCACCCTGGGTTTTATTCTTTTTGACGAAATCCTTGGCGGTGATATTCACATTCCTGGGCAAAATCTGGACGCGTCCGCCGGTGGTTCTTTTTACCAGCTCGGAGATGGAAAATTTCTTTTCATTGCGCCGGCTGGGCGATTCGTCACTGAGACTGTTGATGGAAGCTTTCAGCGGGGTGATCTCCTCTTCATGGCTTTCTTTCGGCCTGCCGGCGCCAGGGGCGCTTTGGCCCTGCCCTTCCAGTTTTTCCGAGACCTTCAGACCCACGCGCGTGCAAAGGTTAAAGCCGTTGCTATCAGTGGTGACGATAAAAATATTTTTATTGAGGTCATCGGCTTTCCTTTTCAGGATTTTCAGGTTGATCGCACTTTGAAAAATAACAGCCCTTTGCGGGATAACCAGATAAACATTCTTATGTTTTACCTTGTTCAGTTTGTCATAAATGGAGGTGACTTCATCGTCTATTTCCAGATAAAGCACTTTCTTGGCACCGGAACGGTCTTTGGCCGGTACCTGCCCTGATTCCTCCGTCACCCTGATTTTTTTCTTTTGTATGACCATAATTAAATTTGCATCAGCCTGACGACCTTCTTCAGCAGTTTCGCCAGGATCTGTTCCTCACCAACGTATTCCAGTCCTATATTGGCCAGCGCCACCGACGGTACGTCAATGGGATCCTTCAGCTGGCGGGTTTCATCCACCATATTGGTGATCATCTTCGGTTCCAAAAAAGTGATACTGGGTTTTTTGGGGAAGGGCAGGCTTTGTGTCCATTCGCGACTGTCCAGCACTTCTTTGATTTCCGGCAGCAGACTGCCGCCGCCGCAGATATAAATTCTCGACGGGAGTATGTCGATTTTTTCCATTTCCGAAAGAGTCAGGCCGACTCCGGAAATCCAAACTTCGCAGTCGCTTTTCATAGCTTCTCGCACAATGCGATGCGACTGTTTTTCCAGCTGATCATCCGAGTAGGCCAATTTTATTTTTTCGGCATCGTCGAAGCTGACCGAAAGGGCCTGTGCCAGACGCTTCGTGAATGAGCGGCCGCCCAAGGTGAACATTTTGGTGCCGACCACGCTGCCGTTATTGACCACGGCCACATCGGTAGTGCCGCCGCCCATGTCTATAAAGACAGCGCTCAGGTTGCCGCCATCCTCATGGCTCAGGCAGCGGGCCAGGGCATACGGTCCGGCCGTGATGGCCAAAAGATCCATATCCAGCTCTGCCGCGATGGTCTGCAGCGAGCCGTAATGCACCAGCGGGGCAAAAGCGTTGAAAATACTGATGGTCACTTCCTTGCCCTGAAAGCCGAGAGGGTTGGCCACCTTATAGCCGTCAATACGCACGTCCACAATTGCCGCATTGACCAGCTTGATGTCTATCTCATTGTAGCCGGTTTCGAAGGCCATTTCCGAACGCACTTCGTCAAAAGCTTTCCACTGAACCTTGTGCACAATATTTTTCAATTCGCCCAGATCGATCTTGGTGTCGGGCTCGCGTCGCGTATAGGAAATAGTGGTGGTCGAGCCCTTGACCAGCTCACCGGCTATACCCATTACCAGCTGATCGGTGCTGACGCCGGCCATTTTTTCCGCTTTACGAATGGCCTCATTGCAATTATTGATCACCGCGCCGATGTCGGTCACCGCGCCGCTGGCCATATCACCCAGTCTTTGCTTCTGCCGGCCGACACCCAGCACGCGACCCCGGTCGCCCTCCGCCGAACAGACCAGTGCTTTAACTACTTCCGTGCCGATATCCAGGGCGATAAACAGTTTTCCCCCGGCGACCTTTTGAGTCTTTTTAAAAATAGCCATTGAATATTATTTTTTTTCGTCAGGCCCTGAAAACAGACAGTCAACAATCACCGCTGCAGGTCGAAATTCAGAGCAAAATTAAGTCATGCCAATATTAGGCTTACGCGCGCAGAGGGTCAAGCCAAATGGACTGCAAGATGCAATTAAGGCAAGACGGCTTTTGGAGAGTTTTGGATCAATGCCCACCGACCATTATAGAAAAGCACAGCTTTTTGCTGTATAATTTGATAATGTCTTAAGCTCTTATATCCGATGCCAAACAAATCTTTAAAACTCGGTGACCTGGTCAACCGGGAAAATCTGAAAAAACCGGCGAAAAATTTGTTGAAAATTGAGTTGGCGGCAAATCCGGAAAAAATTCAGGAGCTGTCAACGCAACTCTCGGCTATGGCTACTGGACTGGAGGAGAATAAAAACCTCCAGGTGGGTGAAATGGTAAATCTTGTTGAAACAACGAAGAAGTCCTTGATCAGAGAACTTTCCCCGGAAAAAGCCGAGGAAATTATTGTCATACAGAAGAATCGATTTCTGAAAAAACAAAAGTCTTATCAGGCTCTCTCCAGAATTCAATGGAATGATGTGGAAAAACGGCTGCGCCAGAATCCGGAAAAAATCTGGTCTTTGTCTGAAATGGAAAGTACCGGTGGTATGCCGGAACTGTTCGACCAGCACCTTTCCACACATGAGTATATTTTTATCGATTGTTCGCCAGAAAGCCCCAGAGGGCGGCGCAATTGCTGCTATCACCAACAAGGGCAGCAGGAAGCAGAAAAAAAAGGTGAGAGGCCGGCCGGGAACGCCTTTGATATAGCGAAGATGATGGGGATAGATCTGCTGACCGAGGATTATTACCTGGAACTGCAAAAAAGGGGGGAATTTGATATGCAAACATCCAGTTGGTTGGAATCATTTATAGATAGCCAAAATCCCGACATAGCGCATTGTGGCAGGCGCCATTGGGATGATGTTCGTATAGACATGATTAACCCTACCTTCCATCATGGTACCACGGGATTTCGTGGCATGCTGACAGTCTAGGCAATCAATACCCCCGCTTAATTCTTCTGATAGTTTCCACCAGAAAATTCAGCCAGTATTTGGCGGTCAAAGGCTTGTCCTGGCAATGCAGAAGGGCCTGACCGCTGCCGCCGAAGCCCTGTTTGAAAAAACTCAAACCGGCCCAGGGATGTTTGGGGGCATTATTCACCACGCCCCAGAAATTATAGCGGGGCAGTCCTCTTTTTTTGGCTTCTTTGATAGCTTCCCACTGAATCAATTGCGAGGCGGGGACACGATTATATTCGGCCAGGGAGGCGCCGTGATGGTAAACGCCCTCGTAGCCGTAAAACATGATCACGGCGCCGGCGATGAATTTACCTTCATATTCTGCGACATATACCTTGATCTGATCTTTTGGTCCGAAAACAGCCAGCTGGGCCTGCAAATATTCCCAGGGGTAGGGCACGAAATGCTGACGCCTGGCAGTTGCCAGATGAATATCGTAAAAATTTTTCAGCAGTTCTTCACTGCTGCCGCTGATGATGCGGATTGGCATCTTGCCGGCCTGTTTCAGAGCATAGCGGGTATTTTTCCGCATCTCCATCAGCAAGTTTTTTTCATCCTTGGCCAGATCCAACAGCCAGAGCAATTCCGGATGCATCATGTGCACGGGTGCCGGCCGGAAACCAAGCATTCCAAATTGAGCCAGATTTTCAGTATTGTCGGCCAGCAGGGGACTGATGCGGATGAAATCTACACCGTGTTCCAAGGCCAGTTTTTGCAGAAACTGCGTCACAATTGCCAGTCTCTCCGCCTCAAATACCGCATAGGGCAGAAAAATATATTTGCCTCTCTTGGCCTTGAATAAGATTGCCAGGTAGGAATAGACGATATCGCCATTTTCATTCTCCAGCAGCAGATAAAGCGGCTCATTGCCCAGTCTGGCCTGCATCTGGCCATAATCAAACGACTGCAGAAAGGAATAATTTTCTCGCGATACACAGGCCTGACCGCGCTGATACATTTCTTCATTCTTACTGAGACTAATTTTCAGCATATTGATTGACCAGATTACAGATCTTTTTTAAATCGGTTTTTTTCAGGGACTGATAAGTGGGCAGATTGATCATACGCCGGTTTATTTTTTCCGTTTCCGGGCAGGAACCTGCCTGATAGAGCGTTTTGTTTTGATCGATATCGGGGGGCGCCACCGGCACACTGTACCAGTCACCCAGATAAAGTCCCAGCTTTTTGCCTATCGAGAGGACTCTTTCAGGATTGCTGATCAAAAGTGGATAGCGCAGGAAAATGGCGCCGGGCAATGCGGCCGGATCCAGTTTTCCTCCCACCCGCAGATGTTTGAAATAATATTCCGCGGCCCAGCGTCTCTGCCGGTTGAAATCATCCAACTTTGCCATTTGTAAAAGCGCTATTTTGGCCATGGCATTGGCCAGACGGCCATTAAATTCCGCCGGTTTGACCGCTCTTTTTTCCTGCGGCGTGATTTCCTTGTTCAGCAGTCGTAATTTTTGGGCTAGCACGATCAGCGCTTTCCCTAATCCGATGCCGTAGAGGGGCTTGGCCAGGGAAAAAATCAGCGGATGGGCCAGATTTTGCAGAATATATTGCCAGGACCAGTCCTGCAGATGTGCCAGATGATGTTTTACCGGCTCAATATATTTTTCATTGTTCACCGCTAAAATACCCCCGTTTACGCAGGAGATGACCTTGGATCGTCCCAGACTGAAAAATGAAAAATCACCCTGGCTGCCCAGCATTTGTCCATTGGCACTGGCGCCAAGCGCATGCGCGCAATCCTCAATCAGTACCAGCCCGCGCTCCCGGCAGATTTTTTTCAGCTCGGCCACGCGGCCGGCTATGCCGAAAGTATGCTGGATGATTACTGCCCTGGTTCTGGGACTGATTTTTTTCTGCAGGTCCGTCAGATCCAGATTGAAATGCCGGTCGATATCCACATAGACGGGTTTAAGTCCGTTCCAGATGATCGAGTTGATCACCACCATGCAGGTAAAACTCTGTACCAGCACCTCCTCGCCGGATTGAGGCGCCAGGCTTTTCAAAATCAACAGCAGCGCCTCACGGCCGCTGCCGACGGCTGCCGTCATTTTTGCCCCCAGCCGGTCGCGGAAAAGATCTTCCAGTCTGCTGACCGCCCGCCCCTTTTTCCAGGAAAACCAGTTCCAGGGCAAAAACAGAAGCTCCGCGGCAGCAAGCGTATCGCGCCAGGTGTTATTGGGTGACAGGGCTATATGTATGGTTTTAAGGGGCATTGGTCAGTTTTTTTAAAACCTGCTCGCTGCCGCGGCTGATCAACAGTAAAGCACCCGGTCTACTGGCCAGCCGGTCGCGCAGCAGACGCAACAATTTTTTCTGGTCCTGGTTGATAAACAGATAATCGCTGAAATTTTTCTCCCGCAGAGCTTCCTTCAAAGGACGCGCAAAATCCAGCGAGGTGAAATAGGCATAATCGCAAACCTCGGCAATTCTTTTGGCGATGCGGCGGTGTTCGGCGGCGCTTTTGGCGCCCAACTCCTGCATGCCGGGGAAAACCATGATCTTTTGTTTGTCCCGATAGGTATTCAGATAATCCAGCGCGGCCATCACGCCGTCCGGATTGGCATTGTAGGTGTCATCTATAATAGTCAAATCCCCGGAAGGATGGAGTACGGATAAAGTATGTTCACGCAGTTTTAGAGTTTTCACCTCCTCCGCCATCTCCTGCAGTGTCATGCCCAGTTCCAGTCCCACGGCCAGGGCGCCCAGGATATTGCTGACATTGTGCCTGCCCGGCACCGCCGTGGAAAAATGGACGCCCTTGACCTTGAACTGCAGCCCGTCACTGCTTTCCTGCATGTCAGTGGCCTGCAGATCGGCTTCACCCACGGCGCTATAGGTAATTATTTTAGCCAGTTCCAGGGTTTTGGCCCTTTTGGACAAATCGTGCGCCCCTTCGTTTCCGGTATTGAAAAAAGCGGTGCCGAAGGAAGGCAGACTTTCAATCAGTTCAAATTTGGTCTGTTTGATCTGTTCCAGTGAGCCGAAAAGCGCCAGATGGCTGTCCTTGACGGCGGTAATCACGGCCATACGCGGGGCCACCATACGGCAGATTTTTTTGATTTCCCCCTTTTTGTAGGCACCGGCCTCCACAATAAAAACCTCGTGTTCAGGTTTCAGATGCCTCAAAATAATTTGCGCCACGCCGATTTCCGTATTGGTATTGCCTGGTGTTTTCAGCACCCTGAATTTTTTTTCTAAAATATGTGCCAGAAACTCCTTGGTGGTGCTTTTGCCGTAGCTGCCTGTTATGCCGATGATGCGCAGTCCCTGGGCCTGGGCTATTTTCCGGCGGGCGCGGGAAAGCACCAGTGCTTTGGAAAAAAGTGTCAGGGGATAAAACAGGGCAATGATCAAAACATTAATCAGCGGCGCCAGCAAACTCATCCAGGCCAGGGCCAGGAAAAAATAACCGGTCAGGGAAGCAATCATCAGCAGATAAATTGGCCAGGCCAGACAGATTAAAATAGTCAGAAAGACAATCAGCACGCCCTTGACCGTTTTTTCCGGTCTGTACAGATGGTGCTGAAGCATTCGCCAGAAGGCATTGCCGATTTCCACCAGTGACAGCAACAGAACTATATTATAGACAAGCTCCTGCCAGGAAAGGCCAAAGACCAGCGTTTGCCGCACGGTCCCCAACAGTAAGCCCAGCAATAAAAAGGCCAGCAGCAGCAATTTAACCAGCAGAAAAATGTTGAACATTCTGGCTTTACCGGAAGGAGTGCTCAAAAAATCTTTCATACGGTCAAAACGGTACTCCTTCAGCTGCCAGAAATAGGTATAGTAAAAGCTGGCGTTGATGATGGCACCCAGCAAAAGAATAATAGCCAAAATGTCGATAATTTTTTGCATTTATCTTCTTAGAAATTCAGCAATTCTCGGGGCGATCAGTTCGGCATGAGTCTTGTGTATGCCATGTCGTCCGCCGGGGATGGTGACAAGCATGCTGCCTAAAATTTCTCTGTGCATGCTCACGCCGTCGGCCAGGGGCACATAGGAGTCGCGGCTGCCCCAGAAAATCAGGGTTGGATTTTTGATATGACAAATCGATCCGGATAAATCCTCGTCCAGAATCTTCAACAGGGTGTCCCGCATCACTCCACTGCTTTTTTCATAATCATGGGATTTCAGAATTTTGTATAAGGTCTTTTGTGCCAGCGGCGCCAAACGCCGCAGACCGGCTATGGTCAGAAATTTCCTGCCGGTCTTGGCCGTGACCTCGGCCAGCCTGATTCTCAGGGACTTGCCATGTTTGATGCCGGCCGCGGCAATCAGCACCAGCTTATCGGGTTTCTGGCTGATCATATGATCAAAATCAGCGCTGAAAAGTTTAAAAAGGACTCTGCCGCCAAAAGAATGCACCACCAGATCATAGTCCCCGGCCAGATTCAATTCCCGGTAAATTTCCCCGATCAGTTTTTCCAGAAAATGCGCATAATCGGAGACACCCCAGGCGGTATCCGGCTCTTCGCTGTCGCCAAAACCGGGAAAATCCAGACTGATCAACGTCCTTTCCTCGGCCAGGCCGCTTTTTTCCATCTCCCAGATCAGCGGCTCCCAGGATTCTTTGGTGCCGCCCCAGCCGTGCAGAAAAAAGACCGGTTTCCCTTGACCGCGGACCTTCAGGGCCACTTTTTTCCCTTCAATATTTAACATCTTTTCCATACTGGCGGGCCGCTTTAAAAGTTTCGGGCAGCAGTATTGTAAATGAAATTGGAAAAACTGCAAAAAAATGCTAAATTTAGCCAGCCATAATTTTAAATATCAATGATCGAAAATCAAGCCACCCAGGTACGCGTCAGCTTCGCACCGACCTTTATGTCCAAGGTGTTTTTCTTTTTCGGACTGGCGGTGGCCGTCTCGGCGGCGGGAGCTTACGTCGGCCTTAATTATTTGACCGCCTATTTTATCACTTATCCGGGGACGATTTATGGTCTGATCATAGCGGAGTTGGCCTTGATCTTGACCGCCGGCTGGTGGAGCAAGGCCCGTCCGCTCAACTATTTTCTTTTTTGTCTCTTTGCCCTGATCACCGGTCTGACTCTGGTACCCATCCTGGCCTATCTGACCATGACCAGCGGTGGAGTGGATATCCTGATCAAAACTTTTGTCGCCACCGCCCTGATGTTCGGCGCCTGCGCCGTTTACGGCCAGACCACCAGCCGCAATCTACAGGGCCTGGGGGGCTTCCTGATCATGGCCCTGTTGGGCATGATTATTGTCGGCATCATCGGCATTTTCGTCCCCTGGAGCAATACTTTTGAAATGGTTTATGCCGGCCTCGGCGTGATCATTTTCAGCGGTTACATCATGTATGATATCCAGAGACTGAAATTCTATCCGGAGGACATGTATATCGATGCCGCCCTGCAACTGTATCTGGATATTTTCAACCTCTTCCTCTATATTTTGCGATTAATTTCCGCCCTCAACAGAAAATAGTATGATCAAAGATATTACTGCCGTTAAAACCGGTGCGATCTGGAATGGCGGACAGGGTGCCTCTTTTAAGGATACCATTGAAGCCGCTCCCGACTTTGGGCCGGAAATCAGGCTGAACGGTACTCTGTATGCCGACCTGATGCTGATCAGGATGAAAAACGGCATTTCGGCCGTCCTCTCCAATATTAAAACCGGCGTCGAACAGACCTGCGCGCGCTGCCTGGACAATTATGTTCAGCCGCTGCAAATTGCCAGTGCCGAGGCCCATTTTTATGAGGAACCCCCGCAGCATGATTACGATCTGCTGGAAGTATATTTAGTCCAGACGCGGGACATGTCTATTGACCTTACTGATGCCCTTAGACAGGAAATAATCTTGCATTTTCCCATGATTCCAGTATGCTCCAATCGCTGCAAAGGTCTCTGTCCTTCCTGTACCGTCAACCTCAATCATCAGCCTCATAAAAAAGGCTGTCCGGAAGCCTCCGGAAAGAAGACGCCGCCCCCCGCTCCGGATATCTATCAACCTTTTGCCGATTTGAAAAAATTGATCAAGAAAAAAAATTAAACGTTTAATCCCCTAAACAGCCATGGCCAAGCATCCAGTCCCCAAGTACAAGATGACCAAGAGCCGTTCGAAGTCCAGGCACAGCGCTTTTATGTCCAGGACCAGAAAAAAGCTCACCGGAGTCGTTACCAAGATGAAAAATCTGGAATTGAAGGGTAATTTGAAGCTCCGCACCAAGACCAAAAAGACCATCGTCAAAAAGGTCAAAGCCTGATCGGAAAAACTAGGAAAAAGGCAGTCCTTCTGTTATAATTTACAGATACTTAACAACTTACACGAGAAATTATGGCGAGCTACAGGCATTTGGCCAGAATCGCTGTTATGCAGACACTGTTCTCCTATGAATTCCGCCATGAAAAAATCAAGCCGGATCTGGAGTCCAATTGCCGTGAATTCGCCGACAAGCTGACCGATTTTAGTTTTGCCCATGAAATCCTGGATGGCGTCCTCAAACACAAAGAGGAAATCCGCCAGATCATCACCAGGGAAGCCCCCGAATGGCCCTTCGAAAGAATCGCCCTGGCCGACCGGGTGATTTTGGAAATGGGCGTCTATGAAATTATTTTTTCCCGCGATGTTCCGCCGGTCGTCGCCATCAATGAGGCCATTGAAATTGCCAAGGTTTTCGGTGATCTCAACAGCAGCAAATTCATCAATGGTGTGCTCAGCACCATCATGAACAAATATCCGCATCAGACGGCCGCGTCTAAAATCACTGCGCCGGCCGTAAAAGTTAAAAAGGGTAAAGCCCCCGCCAAAACCAAGAAAGTTCAAAAAAAATAAAATGCTGGCTGAAAGATATAAAAATCTGATCGATCAAATCGGCATCCGCGTCAAAAACCTGGAGCTGCTGGATCTGGCCTTTATTCATAAATCCTATTTGAACGAGCACCGCGACCTCAAAAGCGCTCATAATGAGCGTCTGGAATTCTTGGGGGATGCTGTTCTGGAACTGATCGTGACGGAATACCTTTATAAAAAATATCCCCAGCAGGGCGAAGGGGAATTGACCAACTGGCGATCCGCTCTGGTCAAGGGCAGGCATCTGGCAGAAATTGCCATAGAGCTGGATCTGGGCGTCTATCTTTATCTCAGCCGGGGAGAGGAGCGTTCCGGCGGGCGCAAGAAAAATTATATTTTGGCCAATACATTGGAAGCACTGATTGGAGCCATTTATCTGGACCAGGGCTATCGCGGAGCAGATCTCTTTGCGGAAAAATATATTCTGGGCCGCCTGGACCAGATTCTGGAAAAAGGTCAGCATATCGATGCCAAGTCGCGCTTTCAGGAAATCGCCCAGGAGCTCCTGGGCATTACGCCCGATTACCTTTTCATCTCTGAAACCGGTCCCGACCACAATAAAATTTTCACCATGGGTCTTTTCCTGGGCAAAGAAAAAGTTGCCGAAGGCCAGGGATCCAGTAAACAAAAGGCCGAGCAGGAAGCCGCTGTGAACGGATTGAAAAACAAGCAATGGGAACAGGTCAGGCTTTCCACGGATTGACGTCTGGCCCGCCAGCCCGCGCTTATTCTCCCGGCTGTCTCAATTCCGGGATCTGCAGCATTTTAATGATGGTCAGATACTGGTCAAAATCACGCGCCAACTGCTGATCCTGCGTGGCGATATATCTAACCACACCTTTATTATCGATAATCACCACCCCCTTGAAGGGAGCCCAATTGGCATAATCAGCCATGCCAAACAGGCTGCTGAAGGACAGATCCGTATCGGTGATCAGCGGGAAAGGCAATGAGCCGAAATAGGATTTAATCCAGGCCAGCTGTGCCGTGGGCAGATCAGCCCCGACGGCATACAGTTTGATGTTGAGCTGATTGAATTTATCCACGTTCTCCAAAAGATTGAGGCAGTCCACCGGACAATGCGAGGTAAAGGCACCCTGGAAAAACATGATCATTGTCCAGTTATATTGAATTTCCTTTAACAGATCCAGACGGGTAACCTGCCCGTCGACCACGGCCGAAACATGCACCTTGCCCAGCATGGACATCTGGTTCAGATTGCTGCCCACCTTCAACAAATTGTTACCGGCCTCCATCTCGGCGGCTGAACGTTCAATCCAATATTCCTCCAGCAGCGCCGGTTCCAATTTTGTCCTGCCGGGCTTATCATAATTATTGAAGCTCAGAATCCTCCAGAAATAAAACTTCTGCTCATTCTTGGTGGAGGAAAAAACGATTTTCACCTGGTTGCCCGCAATGTCATACCTGACTGACCCCGCATCGATCTGCCCGTAATTTTCCGGGAAGGCCCGCCAAAAGGATTTGGCATCGGTAATTACGGACAAATCGTTTCTCTTTAGTGAGGTTTTAAAGTTGAAGTTGTCGGCCAGCAGGACATTGTCGTAACCGTTATTCATTATATCTGCGGCGGCTTTCAGATAAACATCTTTCATATCCTTCAGATCATCAGCCGGAATCTGGGCCAGCTTGTTGGTGCCGGTCTGCATCATCCAGTTTTTGGCGTTTTTCTCGGAGAGATACCAGGCTGTGAAAACGATGGCGACGATTATCGCCACAATCAGGAGTTTAAGGCCGAATTGTTGCTGTTTTTTCCTTTGGGATATGGTTGCCATAGAGCGAAAGTTAATTGATGCAAGCCACCGTCGGCTTGGAGATCGATTATCCTAAACGGTTGCCGGTGTGTATTTGGCGGAACCCAGCGCTAAAATCGGCATGAAGATAAAGCCCAGGAAGATCAGTCCCAGTGTGTAACCGACGCCTTTGCCGAAACGCAGGGCAAGATTATACATTACAATTATGGCGATGATAAAATTTACCAAAGGGATCAGATAAAGAATCAGCCACCAGCCGGGTTTACCGGTTATTTTTAGCAAAACATAAGCATTGTAGATCGGAATGATCACCGCCCAGCCTGGTTTGCCGGCCTTCACGAAAAGCTTCCAGCCGCAATAAATGTAAAAAACCACTAAAGCCAGCCAGATAATCCAGAACCAGGCGGGCATGTCCCCAGAATAGCTATAACTAAAACTAGTTTCCATTTTGTCTTTGTTAAAAAATAAGCTTGCCGACAATATAAGCCTTCCTGTTCCTTATATCAAGGCAAGACAACATGATTTAAACACCAATATCAGATTATATCCACTTGGCAAAATCGGTGAAAAAATTTTATTATCAACACAACTCATCTAAAATAAATTTGAAAATTAATCATCATCAGGGAAATGTTCGGGAATATTCGGCCGGCATTGTTCTTTTCCGGGAAGAGAATGGTAAACGCAAATATCTGATTTTACATTATCCGGGCGGTCACTTTGATTTTCCCAAGGGGCATCTGGAGGCCGGTGAAACGGAAAAAGATGCTGCCATCCGTGAGCTGGAAGAGGAAACCGGCGTTAAGGTCAATCATCTCTATGACGGATTCAGTGAACCGATCACCTATAATTTCAGCCGCCGCGATACTGCCGTGCACAAGACCGTAACTTTTTTTCTGGCCCGTACCGATCATCGGGAAATAAAAATATCTCATGAGCATCGCGGCTATTTGTGGCTGGATTACGCCGGAGCGCTGGAGAAAATCACTTTTGAAAATGCCAAGGCCATTCTGAAAAAAGCTGAACAATATCTCAATAAATAAATTTAAAACAAAAATGAAAAGTGCTTACAAGAAAGTTTTGAGCGACAAGGAAAAAGTCGTGCTGATTCCTTTTTTCAAAGATTACGCCAATGTCCCCGCAGCCTACCAGCAATGGCTCAAAGACCGCAGCAAGGCGGGTATCCTGGGCGGCAAGAGGGACGAGCATTTGTCACTCTACTTAAACGCCGCAGGACAACCCTGTAAAATTCTTTTTTATTGTTTCGGCGCGGAGGAGGAAATCAAGGCAAAGCAGATCAGATCTTCTCTGGCTTTGGCCATCAAGAGCCTCCGTCAGCAGCCTTTGCCGGAACTGGCCCTGGTGCTCAATAACCAGTTTCTGAAATACAGCCAGGAAATAGGGGAGGCACTGGCTTTGTCCAATTACAATACTGCTCTTTTTAAAACCGGGCAGGACAGGAAAGAAGCGGAAGAAAAAGTCATCAAAAAAATTACCATTGTTTCCAGGGACATCGACAAGGTCCAGAAATATAATCTGGAGGAGGGCCTGAAAATCGGTTTTGCCGTCAATGAAATCCGCGATCTGATCAACTCCCCGCACAACCTGGTCAACGAAATCACTTTTGCCAAAAAAGCAGAGGAGGTCTGCGCCAAAAATAAAATCCGTCTGAAAATTTTTGAACGCCGCGATCTGGAAAAAATGAAAATGGGGGCTTTATTGGCAGTCAACGGAGGATCCAAACACGGAGCCAAACTGATCGTCATGGAATATTTGCCGCTGGGCCGCCGCCAGGACCCCGTCGTGCTGGTGGGCAAGGGCGTGACCTTCGATACCGGTGGAGTCAATATCAAACCGACGGCGGGCCTCGCCGAGATGCACATGGACATGGCCGGGGCGGCGGCGGTTTTAGGGGTTTTCATGCTTCTCAGGGAACTGGAAATCCAGCAGAACGTCATCGGTATTATTCCCCTGACGGATAATGCTCTGGATGCCGGCTCCCAAAAGCCCAGTGATGTGATTACCAGTTATTGCGGCAAGACTATTGAAGTTGGCAATACCGATGCTGAAGGTCGCCTGATTCTGGCCGATGGCATTTCCTATGCCCTGAAAAATTACAAGGTATCGGCGATTATCGATATCGCCACGCTGACCGGGGCCTGCATTGTTGCTCTCGGAGATCAGATGGCCGGCTTATTCGGCAACAATGACCAGATGAAACAGCGGCTGAAAAATGCCGCCCTGGAAACGGATGAAGAAGTCTGGGAAATGCCCATTCACGAAACCCATCATAAGGGCCTGAAGGGCAAATTTGCCGATCTGAACAACGTGGATAATTCCGGCATGGCCGGCGCCTGCACCGCTGCCGCTTTTATCGAGGAATTTGTGGACAAGACTGATTGGATTCACCTGGACATCGCCGGACCGGCCATGCCAAAGAAACCCAAGGACATTGATTTCCAGGGGGCTACGGGTTTCGGGGTACGTCTGCTGACGCGCTTTTTGCAAAACATCAAATAGAACACGACTGTTTTCCGTTTGCCGTTCACTCATTCGTCTACCCCAGGCTCACCTGGTTTTTCAGCAGGTACTCATGGGCCCAGAAACTGGCGGTGACCGCTTCAGCGGCGCCGGTGATAGCCTGCTTGAAGCGCGAATCACAGACATCTCCGGCGCCGAAAACACCGGGAATATTGGTTTCGCTGTTGCGGTTGATTATTATTTCCTTTCTGTCATTCAAAACTACCCCCAGACTCGCGGCCAGCTCGGAATGGGGAATCAGTCCGATGGCTACAAAGATGCCGTCCACGGCCAGATCCCTGCCATCCTTGAGTTTCAAACCTTTGACCTTTTGGTCGCCATAAACTTCACCAACTTCCGCGCCGCTTAAAAGTTCTATCTTTTCATTTTCTTGCACTCTTTCCAGATTAACCGGCTCCGGGTGCAGGGATGTCCGTGAAATCACATAAACTTTGGCGGCCTGCTGAGCCAGCAGCAAGGCCTCCTTGGCCGCGCTGTCCCCGCTGCCTACCACGGCCACGATTTTCCCCCGGTAAAAAGCGCCATCGCAAAGAGCGCAATAGGAAACACCTTTATTTTCAAATTCGGACTCGCCGGGCGCCTCCAGTTTTTTATGCTTGCTGCCCGTGGCAAACAGCAATGTTTTGCCAAGATATTGGTGGGAGGCGGTGCTCACCATAAAACCGGGTTTACGGCCGTTTTTTTCATCTTCTGCCGTCAGAGAAACTTTTTCTATGCCGGTGACTTTTTCATTCTGCAGTTTTACGCCGAAAGCCAGCGCATGTTCCACCAGACTGCTGCCCAGATCCGGGCCGGTAACGGATTTCAGGCCGGGCCAGTTTTCCACCAGATGGGTGGTGGTAATCAGCCCGCCAGGCATTTCAGCAATCATGGCCGTTTTCAGGTTCAATCTGGAGGCATACATGCCTCCGCTGGCGCCGGCGCAGCCGGCGCCGATGATCAAAAAGTCAAATTTATCCATATTTAATTTAAATTCCTTCCTAGAGTAAATGATGGAGCTAGGCCTTGCCAAGTGTTTTTTTACCCGGCCGCCAGTTAGCGGGACAGAGTTCACCCGTCTGCAGGCTGGCCAGAACCCGCAGCGTCTCGTCGGCGCTTCGGCCGACATTCAGGTCATGCACCAGCTGATAGCGCAGTTGTCCCTCCGGATCGATAATGAAAGTCCCGCGCAGGGCATGTCCTTTTTCCTCCAGCAGCACGCCGTAATCGCGGCTCATTTCCCTGTTCAGATCGGAAAAGAGGGGATAATTCAGATGTCCCAGTTCTTTCACCCAGGCCAGATGGGAATAGACGGAATCGGTGCTGCCCCCAAAGACCGCCGCCCCCAGCTTTTCAAATTCCGGCATTTTTTCGCTCATTTCCAGGATTTCCGTCGGACAGACAAAAGTGAAATCCATGGGATAGAAAAAAAGCACCACCCATTTGCCGCGCAAATCTGACAGCGAAACCTTGCTGAACTGGTTTTTGAAAACCGTTTCCACCGTGAAATCCGGTGCCGGACTGCCCACTTGTATAAACATATTTGTTTAGGTTAAATTGTATTTTGAGAATACCAAAATCTACCTTTTTGCGCATGATAAATCAAGATCAGTTCCGCGAAATCTATGGTAATAAAAGCAGCTCCCACTGTCTACTGGATGTCCGCACCGCCTATGAGTTCGCCGATCATCACTTGCCGGGCTCAATCAACATCCCCATCGAGGAGCTGGCCGACCGGTTCAAAGAAATTTCTGCCGATCTTCCGGTCGTCACCATCTGCGAGCACGGAGTCCGCAGCGGTATTGCCGAAATATTTTTAAAAGAACAAGGATATCGGGCCGACAGCCTGCAAAACGGTCTGTCACGCTGGAACGGTCCTCTGCAGCTGCAGCAGCATCCATAAAATTAAAATGTGCCGCCCTTGCGCTCATTGCCGAAAACATTGTCCAGCGGCGGCTTTTTCTTGGTTTCGTCATTGATCAGCAGCCTGCCTCCGGCCAAAGGGGGATTGGGTTTGACCGGCAGACCGACCACCGGCTTGATTTTGCGGTTGATCATTTTATTGCGTCCGTAAATTGTCGGCGGTACTTTTTGTACGGCATTATCGGACAGGCGATTCTGCGCTGAAAGATTGCTCCCGCTGTAAAGTGAGGGCATTTCTTTGTTCTTATATGACTTCCGCCGGTGACCGATCAGGAACTCATAGTCGCGGGAGCCCAGATCGGTAAAATGATCGGCCTCCTCCTGTATCTTGGCATTGGTGGTCTTCTCGAAAGCCATTATTTCCACGCGCACGCCGCGCGACTGGCAATAGCGCACCACCTCCAGGAAATCCCCGTCACCCGAGCATAAAACCACCGTATCAACTTTTTCCGTCAGGCGTATCATATCCACGGCCATGCCCACGTCCCAATCGCCCTTCTTGGCGCCGGTGTGAGAAATCTGTAAATCCTTTGAGCGCATCTCTATGCCCAAGTCTCCCAGAGCGTCAAAAAACTTTTCCTCGGTATTTTCCGCCGACTTGATCACGTAGGCGAAAGCCCGCACCAGCCGCCGCCCGTTGACCGCCACCGTCATCAGTTCCTCATAATTGACATTGGCCCGGAAATTGGCCTTGGCGGAATGATAAAGGTTCTGCGTATCGATAAAAACAGCGACTCGCTGTTCGGGATGGGATGCCAAATTTAAATCCATTTTGTTTTTAATTACATGCCTGGGGATTCCAAAGCCCCTTCTCTGCTATTCTAGCCTCTTTTTCCAGATTTACAAACAGCTCTTTATACTGGAAAACATAGTCGGGTGTGGCCTGCGCATAGCCGTTCTCCACCAGAAAGCGGTTGACGAAGGTCCCGTCGGGCAGGTAGACGTAACGCAATTCCCGGCCGTACATGTCGCGGTTGTTGGCGGTCGGATCGGTAACCAGACGCACCGAGCGGCCGCTCAGCAGGCTTTTGGCCTCGTCACTGGCTTCCTTGCCAAAGCACTCCACCGGTTTGCGCGGATCAACGGTTTCCGGCGTGTTGATGCCCAGCAGGCGGACTTTCATTTCCACGCCGTTTTTCAGGTAGGCAAAAGTGTCGCCATCCACCACCCTTTTCACCGGTACGGTTCTTTCCGCCAGCAAATTGGTTTGCACGTCGGTAGTGGTTACGGGAGCTGCCGGGGTTGACCAGGTTTGAGCCGCGTAAAAAAACAAAAAAAGCAAACTGAAAATCACCAGATCGCGGTAACGACCCCTCCAAAGTAGCAGAAACAGCCTGTTGCCGAGTTTAGTGCTGGTAAGGGTCGGCGGCATTGTTGTTACCAAATAATATTGTTTTTATTTCCGGATTCATCATACCCGGATTCCAGGGGGGATCCCAGACTATTTCGATTTTCACCTTTTTCACGCCTTTTTGTGCCTTCAGGGCTTTCTCCATTTCGCCGGTTATCTGCGGACCCAAAGGACAGCCCATTGAAGTGAGCGTCATGATCACCATGACGGATCCGGCCTTTTTTTTCACCTCGTAGATCAGGCCCAGGTCAACAATGCCCACAGCCAATTCGGGGTCCAGTACATTATTCAGCACCTCCCGAAAGGGCATCTTTTTAGCGGTGCTTTTGGCCGATTTTTTAATGGTGATTTTGGGCATGGCGGTGATTTTCTTTTTCCGCCTGGGCAATGGCGGCGGATTTTTTAATGCAGCTGAATCCCAGCAGGGCGCATTTGATCCGGCCGGGAGAAATGGGTATTCCCAATAATTTTAGCACCTGCTCATTATCAAACTTTAAAATAGCGGTCAGTTTCTTTCCGATAATCTTTTCACCCAGAATGGAAGTGGCTGCCACGCTGATGGCGCAGCCCTCACCCAGAAAGCCGAAGTCCCTGATCACCCCCTTGCCGTCGACCTTCAGTGTCACCTTGACCTTGTCCCCGCAGAGGGGATTGAAGTCCTCACCTTTGATATCGGCACCGGCCAGCAGTTTGGCCTGCCGGGGATTCTTGAAATGGTCCAGAATAATTTCTCCGTAAATATCCATTATTTAAATTTCTTAATGGCCCGTAAAATCCCTTTTTCCAATCTTTGCAGATCGTCCGCATTATTATAAATTCCCAGGCTGACCCTGGCCAGTGCCTTTTTCCCCAGACGCTTTAAAAGCGGCTTGGCGCAATGATGGCCGGCCCGGATGCAGACATTGTCTTCAGCCAGGACGGAGGCCAGATCATGGGGATGCACACCCTTGACGTCAAAGGCCACGATGCTGGGAAAATCATGATTGTCTCCAAATAATTTTACCTCGGCAATATGGGACAATATCTCCCTGCACTGCCCGGCTAATTTCACCTCCTGTGCGGCGATCTTATCCAGTCCGATTGCTTTGATGAATTTTATGGCTGCCGCCAGCCCGGCCAAGCCAGCCACATTGGGAGTTCCCGCCTCAAACTTGGCGGGGCTTTCCAGCCATTGATCCGGCAGATTGGCAATCATGCCGCCCCCGGTCAACAGCGGGGGAATACGCTTGGCCAAATCATCGGTCATATACAGCATGCCCGTTCCCATCGGTCCGTAAATTTTGTGCCCGCTGAAAAAAGCGGCATCCACACCCAGTTTGGCAAAATCTGTTGGTAAATGCGCCACGCTCTGCGCCGCATCCATCACCACCAAAGCCCCTTTCTGATGGGCCATTTCCACAATGGCGGCAATGTCCGGCCGCACACCGAGCACATTGGACATCTGCGTTACCGCCACGATCCGCGTTTTCCGGTCAATCATTTTCTCCATGACCTTCATATCCAGCTTTCCGCTGGCCGGATCGATCGGCACCACCCGCAGTTCCAGTTTTTTGCGTCGGGCCATCTCCTGCCAGGGCAGGTAATTGGCATGATGTTCCAGCTCGGTCACCACAATGTTGTCCCCGGCTTTCACCAGGCTCTCGCCGCTGCCGAAAGCCAGCAGATTGGCAGCCTCGGTGACATTTTTTGTAAATATAATATTATCCGGCGCCACGCCCACGAAGTCCGCAACCACCCTCCGTGCGCCTTCATAAACAGCATCGGCCCGCTCTGCCAGTCCATAGACGCCACGGTGTATATTGGCATTGCTCCGCACATAAAAATCCCGTTCCGCCGCCAGCACGCGGGCCGGCTTCTGCGTCGTCGAGGCATTGTCCAAATAAACCAGATCCGAATATTCCGTAAAAACGGGGAATTCTTTTTTTATGACGGCCAAACTGGGCATATACATTAAGTAATATCAGCCTGCGGGGCGCTGCACCATAGCATCTCCTCGCGAACTTTCAGACAACATTTAAGCATAAAAAAGCCAAAGCAACAAACACTCGTTTCATATCAAACGGACAAACTAAAACATAAACATTTAGACCCTTAGCGAGCCCCGAAAACCAGCATCATTAAAGTGAACTTTAGGATCGGATTCGCGGACGATGACATCATTGTCATCACAATAGCCAACAAGCGCAACACCTTCCTTCCTTCTGTCAACAGGTGTCTTCAGCCAGCACCAGCTGTTTTTATTAAACTCTCCTCTGGTTTCCAGCTCGCAATATTCACTTTCCGTTAGCAGATCTATTCCCATCATAGCTGCCATGCTTACGGCATTGCCATTGGGTTTTTCGCCTCTCTTTTTCGCCTCCTGCTGCCCAGCGCGGTCATAGCAGCAATTTCTTCTGCCAGCCGGACTTTGAGCAGAGAAATCTACAAAAATATATTCTCCTGTTTTCTCATCTATCCCAAATAAATCGGGTTCTCCTCCGGTTCTTTCCATCTCATTTAAAGACCAAAGTTTATCCGGATTGGCTTCCAGTCTCTTTTGCATATCTGCCCATTTGATCCCCGCTATTTTTTTAGCGTGTTCACCGTTCTTTGCATAGAATTTGTTCTTTTTCAGAAAACGCGTCTTCAAGGTTACCAGTAATTCCTTGGCCTTTTCCGGAGCCAGCTCTCTTACTAAAGACTTCTTCATGGCATCAATCAAGTTCACAACCTCGCCGGCCTTCACGTCCGTATCCCACTCGATATTCGCCGCCACGCCGGACATTGTATCCGCCAGGTGTTTAATCTTCTCCGGCTTGGAACTCAATTCGACTTTAAACACACCCGTCTCTGGTTTTTTCAACCTCTCCGGTTTCACCAAATCCCCCAGTTTCAGTCTTTTATTTTCCATAAACTCAACACCGGATTATTCCTGTAAATAGAGCAGACTGGCATAGCCCACCACCGAATCCGGATCGTCACCGCCGGCCGTGGAATTGCTGTAATGGGTGAAAACCGGCAGCCAGTGTTTGGCCAGAGCAATTTCGTTAAGCAGGGCCAGCGCCTGAATGGCGGAAGCCTGGCCTTCCTTAAAAATAGACAGGGAGTCTTTGGACTGCAGCATCTGGATGGTGTGCTCATCGGCTGCGGTAGCTTCCTCGGCATTTAAAAAATGGGAAAAATTGGTGCTGACTACCACCAGGGTGTCATCATCAATAATTTTGTCAATTACGTCCGCCACTTCCCGAAAATTAATTTTATTGCCCACGATCAGCGGCACTACCTGGAAATCACCCAGACAATACTGCAGATAGGGGATTTGCACCTCGATGGAATATTCCTTGGCAAAGGCATTTTCAAAAAAATGAAAATTGAAATTGTCCTTCAGTTTGGCAATGGCTACCAGGTCAATATCCACAGCGCCAAAGAGTGTTTCCACGGATGCTTCTTCGGGCAGGGCTATGCCCTGAAAGCTGAAAAAATGTGACGATGCCAGGATGACGACTCTCTTATAATGCCGGTGCAGGATTTTCTGATAGGCGGCCAGGGCCGTGGTCGAGCAATAGCTGAAGCCGCTGGACGGCACCACCAGGGCGCGTAGCGGAATATCGCTGAAATCGGGTCCCAGTGTGGCCACTTTGGCCATATTCAGATCGATCTGCTCTTTTAATTCATCCGGATCGGAGGAATAAAAAAGTCCTGCATACTCCGGTTTTTTGATGAAATCTTCGGCCATTGGGCGTATAAAATCTTTTTATTATACCACAATAAGCATCATCGGGACAATTTTCCCCGGAGCAATGTCATAGACCGTCTCAATCCCCTGAAAACACTTTCAGCGAGTCATGGATCAGGGATTGCAGCAGCAACATGCTGGCTTTATCCGGCGAAAAACCGCGGGTCTGGAAATAGAAAAGTTTATCATCGTCCAGGTGGCCAATGGAAGCGGCATGACCTGCTTTCACGTCGTCGGCAATGATTTCCAGAGAGGGGATAGTGATCGAATGGGCCTGGGGTGAAAGCAATACACTGTCACAGCGTAAAAAGGTCTCACTTTGCTGGGCAACTCCCGGCACCGCAACTTTGCCCCGAAAATCAACCGAGCTGTTTTCAAACAGAACAGCGCACAGGGCAATATTGGAGCGGGTTCGGGGAGCCAGATGCTGCACTTCCAGGTTAATCCTGAAATTGTCCCGCGCCCGCCCGAAAACGACAATTAAAAGTTCCAGGGCTGCCCCCGCTGATGCTAAACGGAAAACGTGATCAGCGTTTTGGTGGCGGGCGCCGTCATAAATCAAAAGCCTTCTCTGCGTGCCGGTTCCGGTCAGCGTGGTAGTGACGGAAGCGGCATTGCGCTGCAGTTTTATCAGCTCTGATTGTCTGGGTATTTTTAATTTCATAATATTTATTAGCCGACTGCGCCCTCCATGTCCATCTGCACCAGACGGTTCATTTCCAGGGCATATTCCATCGGCAAAATTTTTACGATCGGGTCGATGAAACCGTTCACAATCATCGCAGCGGCTTCAGCCTCGCTGAAGCCGCGCGACATCAGGTAAAAAAGCTGCTCCTCCGAAATTCTGCTCACCGTAGCCTCATGGGCGATGGAGCTGTCCGCTTCGCGTATATCCATGGTGGGATAGGTGTCGGAACGGGAATGATCATCCAGGAGCAAAGCATCGCAGACCGTGCGCGATTTGACGCCGGTGGCTCCGGGCAGAACGCGTATCAGTCCGCGGAAGGTGGAGCGGCCCCCGTCGCGGGAAAGGGATTTGGAATTGATCAGGGAGCTGGTGTCGGGCGCGGCGTGGATAATGCGCGTACCGGCGTCCTGATGCTGGCCGCTGCCGGCGAAGGCGACGGAAAGAACTTCCGCCCGGGCGCCGCGCCCGACCAGATAGACGGCCGGATATTTCATGGTAGCTTTGGAGCCCAGATTGCAGTCCAGCCAGAACATCGTAGCGTCTTCTTCGGCGCGCGCGCGTTTGGTCACCAGATTATAGACATTATTGGACCAGTTTTGTATGGTCGAGTATTGCACGCGCGCGCCTTTGCGGCAGATGATTTCCACCACCGCCGCATGCAGGGCACTGGAAGAATAGGTCGGCGCCGTGCAGCCTTCGATATAATGCACCGAGCTGCCCTCATCGGCGATGATCAGGGTCCTTTCGAACTGCCCCATGAATTCGGCGTTGATGCGGAAATAGGCCTGCAAAGGCAGCTCAACGTGCACGCCTTTGGGTACATAGATAAAGCTGCCGCCGCTCCAGACGGCGGCGTTCAGTGCGGCAAATTTGTTATCGCGCAGCGAAACCACGCTGCCAAAATGTTTCCGGAAGATTTCCGGATATTTTTGCAAAGCGGCATCGGTGCTCTCAAAAATGACGCCTTTTTTAGTGAGTGCCTCCTTCATATTGTGATAAACCATTTCTGATTCAAACTGGGCCCCGACGCCGGCCAGATAGGCACGTTCTGCCTGTGGTATGCCCAGGCGGTCAAAAGTTTTTTTGATCTCCTGCGGCACCTGCGCCCAGCTCCGCCTGGGCCGGTCAGCAGGCCGCAGATAATAATGAAATTTATCAAAATCTATGCCCGACAAATCTGCTCCAAACTTTGGCATTGGCAATTCAGCGAAAACTTCCAGTGCTTTTAGCCTGATTTTCAGCATCCAGCCGGGCTCCTTTTTCTGCCTGGAAATTTCACGCACCAGCTCCGCGGAGATTCCCCGGTGAGCCTTAAACGCGGGCTTGGACATGGTTCTGAAGCCATATTTATATTTATTCAGCTGCTTGGCTAAATCCGCTTTAAGGCCCTGTTTTTTAGCCGGAATTTTCTTCATTTTTTAAAACTTTGATAGCCGTCCTTTTCCAATTTGTGTACCAACTCCCTGCCGCCGCTGGCCACCAGCCGCCCGTCTATCATCACATGCACGCGGTCGGCTGCAATGAAATGCAAAAGCCTTTGATAATGAGTGATTAAAATCAGTCCCATGCCGGTGGATTTCTTGATGGCTGCGATAGCCTGTGCCGTCTTTTTGAGCGAATCGATGTCGAGACCGGAATCCACCTCGTCCAGTATGGCTAAATCAGGTCTGATGGCAGCCATCTGAGCAATTTCTCCCCGTTTTTTTTCCCCGCCGGAAAAGCCCTCATTGACCCCACGGCCAATAAAATTTTCCCCGAGGTCAACCGCCGCCAGAATTTTTTTAGCCACCGGAAAAAACTCACTCACTCCCAAATTTTTCTTGGCGCCTTTTTTATTTCTTAGATTGGCGGCCTGCCGCAGAAAATTTCCCAGGGTAATGCCGCCGACCTCCTGCGGGTACTGGAAGCCCAGAAAAATCCCCAGCCGCGCCCGCTCATCAGTGGACATTTTCAGTAAATTCTTCCCTTTAAAAGTAATGCTGCCGCCGCTGATCTTATATTTGGGATGTCCCAAAAGCGCATAGCAGAGTGTGCTTTTGCCGCTGCCATTGGGGCCCATGATGGCATGGGTTTCTCCGGCCTTCACTTCCAGATTGAACCCGTCCAGAATAATTTGGCCATCCCTTACCACCTTTAAATCCTTTATTTTAAGCATGTTGGATTAATAAATTCCCCATTTTTATGGTATAATACAAAGATTTTAGCAGAGTATATGGCAACTCCAACCGAAAATCCACAGGCAGGCCAGGAAAAGGCGCAGCAAGCCCCTGCCGCCGGGCCGGAAAAAACACAGGAGACCAAAAGCCAGGTCAGAATTGAACGTGGCACGCACAAAGAAGCCAAGGATCAGCAGCAGGACAATGCGGAATTTTTGAATGCCCTGGACAAAGTCACTCCGGAGCAGCAGAAAAAGAACCTGGAAAAGGCTGCCGAATGGGAAAAAAACGGTGATCTGGATTTGCTGCGCGCGGCCGGTTTGTCTCTGGATCAGGTCAGGCAAAATCCCCTGGAGAGGCATGTCATGCTGGCCTCCATGTATCTGCGCCGGGAAAAAACCGCTGGCGGGGGGCTGCTCTTCCGCGTCGATTACGGCAATAACGAGATGTCGGCCTGGGATCTGGATGTGGCGGACATTTTGCCGCCCAATATCCTCACGGTGGATATTCTGGATGAACAAAACAAACTGATTTGCGCCGGGGCCACAAGGGGTTTCGAAGATTCCCGCCCGGGTTATTTCAATCCCCGCACCAGGGAAAGGATCGTCGTTCAGCACGGCCAGAAAATCAGCATCAGGGAAACGCAGTCCCCCATGGCCATCAGGGATAAGGTCTATGGCGAACAGACCAGTCTCCATGCCGAAAGGGAGGCCAGGTATCTGACGGAAAATGCCCAAAAAACCGTCGTCAAAGACCAGATCAGGGAGGAGGCCAGAAAACAGAACAAGGAGGTGAAAACGGACAAATCCTTTTTTGATGTTTTTCTGTCTGATCTTTTGGGGAAAAATGTCAATTTCAACGGTCTGGCCGACCCCAATAATCCGCTGAAAATTGATTTCAGCAAGATTCAGGGTGCACTCAACGACATTCTGGGAGTGTTTGGTTTTGATAAGATCGTGCTGCCCGGCGCTACCGCCGGAACCGCGGCACCCGGCGCCACTGGAACCGCGCAAGCAGGCGCCGCGCCATCCACCGCCCCATCTTCTGCGTCGCAGACTCCCGCCGCATCACCGCCGCCAGCCGAAAAACCAGCAGAAACCGGCCGGCCAACCACCCGTGACCAGTTGGGCGCGGGACGCGAATCGACGGAAAGCCGCAATACTCCCAGGATTAATCAGGAATGGCTGCTCGCCAATGTCGGAAGAACCAATGCCGAGGTGCAGCGTTTCATGGTCAAAATTAATTTTCTTGGGGTCAATCTGCGGGTCAACCGGCTGATGGCTCCCTATCTGATCGAAGCGGAGGAACGCGCCAAAGCAGCCAATATCAAATATATCGCCAAACCAGACCAGACCAGCTGCCAGAACTGGCGGCCGATCAGGGGAGGCACTGCCCTGAGCATGCATTGCTGGGGTACGGCCATCGACCTCAACAGCGCTGAAAATCCCTGGCAGCCACAGTTGAATAAAAATCCCGCCAACAAATCAAAAGTCGTTACCAATATTCCGCCGGAATTTGTGGCCATCATGGCCGACGTCGGCATCAGAAATATCTGGTGGGACCCGATGCATTTTGAACTTTCGGCCAACCCTTACCAAAATCAGGGTGTTCTGCACAGTGAAAAAGCCCGTCAGGCCGCTTCCCAGTATCTGGCCTGAAGAGCAAAAATTTATTTTCGCCATTCGGTAATCTCTTCCAGGTTGAAGCGGACTTTTTTGGGTGCTTCCATATTACGATAGCCCAGGGAAACCAGCAGCGTGGGCACAACATTTTCCTCCAGCTCCAGAATCTTGGCCACTTCGACAGGACTAAATCCTTCCATCGGGCAGGAGTCGATTCCTTTTTCCGCCGCCGCCAGAATCAGGGTTTCAAAGGCAATGTATAATTGTTTTTGCAGCCAAACCAGTCTCTGTTCCGGGGATTGGCCGGCCAGCATATTAACGAACATATTACGAAAACCTGTGCTCTGTTCAGTCGTCGGTTTAAGTGTTTTTTCGTACTCTTTGATATGTTTCTCGATGATGCCGTTCTCACCACTCAGATTGGCATCGGAGCAGCAAACCACCAGGGCCGGGCATTCGTTAACTTGTTGCTGGTTAAAATAACAGGCCTGAGCCAGCTTTTCTTTGAGGCTCGAATTAGTTACTACTATAAATTTCCAGGCCTGCAGGCCATATGAACTCGGGGATAATCGTACGGTATCCAAGAGATCGCGCAGATCGGCCTCGGAGATTTTCTTGTCAGCCTGATAATGCTTGCAGGCAAATCTCCATTGCATCAGATCCTTGATACTGGACATGGTTTATTTGGTTAATTTTCTCTTATTGATTAAATCCAATGCAGTTTCCGCCGTCAGATTATCGGCCTTCAGGCCGCGCGGTATGGCTGCATTTGTTGTACCGTCGGTGACATAGGCGCCGTAGCGTCCGATCTTGGCATAGACGCCATTGCCGAAATCCCGCAGCACGTTGCTGGCTTGGGCGCCGTTTCCCGGCTTGCCCTTGGCCGTTTTGGCAGCATGCAAAATCCTCTGGGCCTCGTTCAGATTCAGTTTCATGATATCCACATTACCGGGTATGGCCTTGTTTACCCCGTTTACTTTAAAATAAGGGCCATAGGGACCGACATCAAAAATAATTTCTTCGCCGGATTTCATTTTGCCCAGTGATTTTGGCCAGCTTAAAATTTCCGTGGCCTGTTCCACCGTGATTTGCTTGGCCTCGATGAATTTTGGTATCGATTTCATCTTGAAGCCTTTGTCTCCTTTTTCTCCCAGTTGCAGGTAGGGGCCGAAACGGCCGACTTTTCTGACGATATTCAGTCCGGTATTTTTATCCTTGCCCACTTTGTCCGCTTCCGGTGAGGAAGTGGATAGGATGGCCATGGCTTTTTCCTCGGTCAGTTCAGCCGGGACGGTGTCCTCCGGCAGGGGGGCTTTCTTTTCGCCCTTTTCCAGGTAAGGGCCGAAGCGGCCAATGCGAATCTGAAAATCCACCGCTTGCCCTCCGGGTTTTATTTTAATTGTACAGACCTCTTTGGGGTCGATTTCCTGGTTGATCAGTTTGACCAGACCGGCATGTCCCTTGCTGCCGTTATAGAAAGCATCCAGGTAGGGAACCGACTTTTTTTCTCCGCCGGCAATTTTATCCAGATCCTCTTCCATTTCGGCGGTGAACTGGTAATCCACCAGATGGCTGAAATATTTTTCCAGCAGAGCCACCACGGCAAAGGCGATAAAGGTTGGAATCAGGGCGGAACCCTGTTTGAAAACATATTCGCGACGCACAATCGTATCCATGATGGTGGCATAAGTGGATGGACGTCCGATGCCGCGCGCCTCCAGCTCCTTGATCAGCGAAGCCTCCGTATATCTGGCCACCGCCTTGGTCTGATGGCCTTTGACATCCATCTTAACCAGGTCGGCGCGCTCCCCCTCCTTCATAGCCGGCAGGATCTTCTCCTGATCTTCCATTTCTTCTTCCGGATCATCCGAGCCCTGCACATAGGCCCGCAGAAAGCCGGCAAAAACAATCTGTTTGCCGCTGGCGCCAAAGACATGTTTGCCGTCGGTAATTTCCACCGCGGTGGAAAGCATTTTGGCTTCCTTCATCTGCGAGGCGATGGTTCTTTTCCAGATCAGCTCATAAACAGCGGCTTCCTCGGGATTCAGCCGGCCGGCCCGTGCCAGCTCTTCCGGCAGCCTGAACGTATTTCCGGCCGGCCGTATTGCTTCATGCGCCTCTTGGGCATTCTTGATTTTCGAGGCATACTGCTTCGGCGCCTCCGCCACAAAATCTTTCCCGTAAAGTTTGGTGGCGAGAGTGCGGGCCTCCTTGATGGCCGATTCCGCCAGCGTGGTCGAGTCGGTACGCATATAGGTGATATAGCCGTTTTCATACAGCTTCTGGGCGATCTGCATGGTTTTTTTGGCCGAATAATGCAGCTTTCTGGCCGCCTCCTGCTGCAGCGTCGAAGTCGTGAAAGGCGCTTCCGGATAGCGGGTAAAGGGTTTCTGTTCGATGGAATCTACTTTAAACTCATTTTTCTGCACAGCCTTGGCCAGCTGCTCGGCCTCTTTTTCGGAGAGCATGATTTTTTCTTTGCCCTTCAGTTTCCCGGTTTCCGGATCAAAATCCTTGCCATTGACGACTTTTTTGCCGCCCACGGCTTTCAGTTCAGCCGCAAATTTTTCATGACGTTCTGTTTTAAATTCAGCCAGCAGATCAAAATAATTGGCGGGCACGAATTTCAGGCGTTCTTTTTCCCTTTCCACCACCAGTCTGATGGCCACCGATTGTACGCGTCCGGCGGAAAGTTTGGGGGCAATCTTCCTCCACAAAACCGGCGACACCTCATAGCCGTAAAGACGGTCCAGTATGCGCCTGGTTTCCTGTGCATGCACCATATCCTGATCCACCTGTCGGGGTTTTGCCAGGGCTCCCTGTATGGCTTCTTTGGTAATCTCATGAAACACCAGTCTCTTTACGGGGACCTTCGGTTTCAACACTTCCAGCAGATGCCAGGAAATGCTTTCACCTTCGCGGTCTTCATCAGTCGCCAGATAAAGATTGCTGACTCCTTTGATGGCCTCCTGCAGTTTTTTCACCTGCTTCTTTTTGGCATCCGGTACTATATATAAAGGCTTGAAGTCATTCTCCGTATCCACGCCCAGTCTGGCCCATTTTTCCTTTTTGTATTTGTCCGGCACTTCCTGGGCGCTGCTGGGCAGGTCGCGTATATGCCCGATAGAAGCCTCCACCCGGAAATCCTTGCCCAGAAACTTCGAAATAGTCTTGGCCTTGGCCGGTGACTCCACGATCACTAGATTTTTTCCCATCTCAATTTTTTAAGCTTAAGCTTTACATATAATACTGATGGAACCTATTATGTCAAAAAAGTATTTCCAAATTAAAAAATTTCTAATTAAAAAGCGCGCATGAAAACCAACTCCCGGGAGAAGCATTATTTTGAAAGTCGTCAGATTGTTCCCAAAAAAGACCGCTGGCAATTGGAGCAGCTCTACAAAAACATCACTGAATGGGAAAAGCATTATGTCCAGGTCGGTAAGAAAGTGCAGCCTTTGAGCCGTTTTAAGGGCCGTCTGCAAAAACCGGCCGTCATCCTGGAATATTTCCAAAAGGCCTCCGCGGTTTTGCGCCAGATTGAAAAGTTGTATGTCTTCGCCGGCCATTTGAGCGCCACGGACCTGGCCAATCATCATGCCCAGGTCATCGCCCAGAAAGCCCAGGATCTCTACAGCAAATTCAGCCAGGCCACTTCTTTCCTGGGGCCGGAACTTTCCAGACTGAAAGACGATTTGCTGCGCCAAATGGCCGCTTCTAAAAATTTTCACGAGTTCCATCGCGAGCTGAAACTTATTCTTGCCCGCAAAAAGCACATTCTTTCTGACGGTGAGGAAGGCCTGCTTTCCCTTTATTCCAGGATTTTCAGTGGCCCCGAGGACATTTTCAGCTCGCTGGACAATGTGGACATGACTTTTGCCGATGTTACGGATGCCAAAGGCAAAAAATGGCAACTTACCTCCGGGAATTTCCTTAAATTTCTGGAAAATAACGACCGCCGTTTGCGCGAGCAGGCCTTCGGCAATTATTACCGGTCCTACCAGTCCCATATTCATACCTATGGACAAACGCTTAACCTCTGCGTCAAGCAGCACCAGGTTTACGCTGAGGCCAAAAAATATGCCGGCTGTCTGGAAGCCTCGCTTTCGTCCAACATGATCGACGGCAAGATTTATCATTCCCTGATCGAGCATACCCATCGGGCGCTGCCGGTGCTGCACCGTTACTTTGCCCTGCGCGCCAAAAAGCTGGGACTGAAAAAGCTGAACATGTGGGATCTGCGCGTCAGCCTGGCCGGCAGCGCCCCCTTCCATTTCACTTATGATGAGGCCGTGGAAATCTGTCTGAAGGCGGTGGCCCCGCTGGGTGCGGAATATGTGAAAATCATGGCCGGGGGGCTCCGGGGCGGCTGGGTGGACAAATACGAAAACAAGGGCAAAAGAAACGGCGCTTTCTCCGGCGGCTGCTATGATTCGCTGCCCTTTATCCTGATGAATTTTACCGGCACCCTCAATGATGTTTTCACTCTGGTCCACGAAGCCGGCCATTCCATGCATTCCTGGTTTGCCAGGCATAACCAGCCTTTCGGTCTTTCCGATTATGCTCTTTTTACCGCCGAAATAGCTTCCACGGTCAATGAACGCCTGCTTACCATTTATCTGCTGCAGCATTATAGCGGCGCTAAACGTCAAATGATCATCGAGCATGAGATCGACGCCATTCGCGCCACTTATTTCCGGCAGACCATGTTTGCCGAATTCGAGCTGGCCATCCATCGGGAGGTGGAAAAAGGGGAGCCGCTGACGTCGCAATTCTTTAACCAGCTTTATGCCAAATTGAATGCTAAGTATCACGGACCGGCCGTGGGACAGGATCAGTATATCCAGTTTGAATGGGCCCGCATTCCCCATTTCTATTACAATTTTTATGTTTATCAATACGCAACTGGTATCGCCGCGGCCTATTATTTTGCCGAACAGATTACGGCGCCAAATGAAGGCAAGAAAGCCGCAGAAATGTATCTGAATTTCCTGAAAGCCGGCGGCAATGACTTTCCCCTGAAGCAGCTTTCCCGCGCCGGTTTGAATTTTCTCCGGCCGGATTTATATCATGCAGTTGCTAAAAACCTGGAGAAGTGCTTAAATTTACTCACCTGATGCCAGACACAAAATTGCAAAACTTAATTTTGTGTCAATCTAAACTGATGATTCATCAAAATAAAACTCAAAACTAAAAAATAATTATGAAAACAACTTCCAACTCACTATTTTCTATCCTCGTCCTGGCACTGCTTATCGGCAACACGGCTTTTGCCCTCGATCTGCCACCGGCCATCGGCGATAGCACTGCTTCTGGTAGCGGCATAACCACCATTCCGGATACCGCCGCCACCGCCTCCGGCACCACGGCCACGGAAACAGTTACCACCACCCCCACGCCGACTCTTTACGACACCGCTACGACCCCGGCTGCTACCACGCCCGCCACTCCCACGGCGGTCACTACCAAAGCTTTTCAGGATTTCAGCGATGTGCCGACGGAACACCCCTATTACAACGCCATCATCGTGTTGCGCTATCAGGGCATTGTCACCGGCTATCCGGATAACACCTTCAAACCCGACCAGCAATTGAACCGCGTCGAAGCCCTTAAATTGGCTTTTACGGCAGCCAATATCAAACTGACCAACGGCATTGCACCGGCCCAATTTACCGATACGCAGGCTGAAGCCTGGTATGCCGGCTATCTGAACAAGGCTGTTTATCTGGAGATGGTGCGCGGCTACGCCGATGGTACTTTTAGACCGGATCAATACGTCAACACGGTGGAATTTCTGAAGATGCTTTTGATTGCCCAGCAGGCCGATTTGACCAAAACCGAATTGCCGCAGATACCCTATGCCGACGTCATGCCGGGACAGTGGTATTCCAAATATGTTAATTATGCCAAGGTCAACAACTTATTGCAGCCTGACGCCCAGAACCGCATTTTCCCCGCCCAGGCCCTGACACGCGGCCGCGCTGCCGATATCATTTATCGTTTCCGCAACATGAAAGCCAAGGAGGCGGAGGGATCTTCCGGCTCCACGCCGACCACCAATGCCGACGGCACAGCGGTTACTCCGGTCAAAGACTACGCTCTCTTTGTCAGCACCAGCAATAAATTTGCCGTGCAGTATCCCAAGATCTGGTTCTACAGCGCCTTCGTGGCCAAACCGGATGCCAGCGATATTGCCGTTTACGGTTTTGGCCCCAAGGATTTAAGTACCAACCCGCCCGTGGTTACGCTGGAGCTTTTGCCCGATGATGCCAATTTCCAGACCAATCTGATCTACAATAATTTCAGTTATTACAAGGAGTTCACCACCGACACGGTGAAATTGTCAGCCAAAATCAACGGCTCCAGCCGGATTTTCCGGATTACCGGAGCGATGGAGCAGGAAGACATTTTGCTTAACATGCTGACCTCCCTGACCACCAATATCGAGGGACTGGATTCCAACAATCCGGCCGCCGCCAGCGCGACGACCACCACCACCACCACCACCACGGCCGCGGCAGCCAGCCCCGCCAGCACAACCACAGCGACTACAAATGCCGCCTCGACCACGGACAATACCGCCACGCCGGCCAACTGAAACTCTCACCACCATCAATCCCTCTGTCCGATTTTCTGTAGCAGGTCCATCATCTCGTCCTGCAAATCGCTGAAATCGTCTTTCGTCAGCTGCGCGATTTCCAGCCACTGAAAATCCCTGGCCTCATCATCCTGCACCTCGTCATTGCTTTTCAAAGCAGTCTGCTCGCTGCTGCATTCATAAAATATCAGGAAGGCATGCATGGCCTCATCGGTCGGACCATAGTAAAAAAAATTTTCCAGTACACCGACCTGCCGGCCTATCTGTACATCGGGAAGACCGGTTTCCTCATCTATTTCGCGCAGCAGGGCATCACGCAGACTTTCCCCCAGCTCTATGCCGCCGCCCGGAAACCAGCATTTGCCGTTGCTTTTATTGCGGCAGACGCAAATCTTGTTGCCGTTGCGGATCAGCCCGTAAACGCTGGGCCGGAATTTGAATTTCTCCCTGGGCAGCATGATTTTTTCACCTTTATGATTCACGCATTCGATCATGGTTGGTATTTTTTAGGAGGGTTCTTGAAGGTTATTTCCGGTGTCCGTTTATTAATCACCTCCGGCGGAATGCCCAGCATCTTTTCATAGACTATATCCACGGCGCCAAAAATGGCACGGTCATACATCAGTCCAAGTTCCACGGAAACCTCCCTGACCGACTTTTCATTTTTACCTTCGATTTCTACGAAGGGTTCCAGGCCCGGCCAGGTATCAATGGTAATCTCGCAGCCGCCATAGTGCCATTCCTCGCGTTTTGTCTCCTGAAATGCCTTACGTCTGGCGCCCAGAGTTTCCAGCAGCTTCACCCCCGCCTCGAAGTCATCAATGGTCAGACAGATTTCCTTCTGGTCCTCAATTTTATTGCCGGTGATCTGTTTCAGGCTCATGGTGATTTTATCCCCCTCGTCGCGCACGCGCAGCCAGCCGCCCGGCACGCAGGCGGGTGCATCGAATACCACCCGCCGCATCAGCGTTTCGGGTTTCACCATTTTGGCTCCCAGCTCCCTCAGGCGGTCGCGCACCAGATCTGTGTCAATATCGATGAAAGTGGCCTCAAATTCAATGTCCATAAAAAATATTTACTGCTCAAATTTGATGAAATACTTTTTTGGGATACGACCTTCTTCCAGCTCTTGCTGCCAGCTGATATCCGAATCGGAAAGACGTTGCAGGCGGCCGTCGGCCAGATAGGGCGGATCTACGATGCGGCTTTTGCACACCACCGCCGCGTCGAAATTTTGCGGATCGTTTTTAAAAGGCACGCGGTTATTCATCCGCTCAAAGAGGGCGCTTAAATGAGGGTCATGCTGATGGTGCGGGGCGATTTTGTCCAGCACTGCCCGGTCGGTGGTATAGAGGTCGGACGCCGCGATATAGCCCTGCTGCAGCGCGAATTTCAGATAGTCGCCGACGGTCCGGAACATCACTGCGGTCGGCAGCCCGGAATAATAATTGTCGTTCAGATATTTAAACAGCCTGGCATAATCGCGGGCCCGGTCATAATCGGCAAAAAACCACCGGCCATCCCGCGCCTTCAGATAATCCAGAAAATAATCCGCGTCCTCCAGGTCGCCAAAGATCACTGCGCCCCGCAGAGAATAATCCAGCCTGTCCGCGCAGAGATCGGGCAGTTCTTTTTCCTTCAGCGGGAAATTGGCGTCGTCCAGAATATAATCGGTATCATAGCCGTGGCGAACCAGGATGCCGGGTATTTCCGATTTTTTCACATAGCTCTCATGGACATCGTCCTGATGGCTTTGCGTTCCCTCTGTTCCGTTGTCCAGCACATAGTCGATGCAATGTGAAAAGGCCGCATGTGAGACATCATGTATCAGTCCGGCAATCTGTTCGGCTACTGCGGCCTGATACTGCCGGAGCAGCAGGCAGACCCCCACCGAATGCTCAAATCGCGAGTGCGCCGTGCCGGGAAAATAGGGCTCAAAGTAGCCGGCCTGGTCTACCCACTTCAGCCTCTGCAGGGAAGGGGAGGCGATCAGCTCCTCCAGCACGGGCTCAGCCAGTTCAATCTCCCCGTAAATCCGGTCCTTGATTTTCATGGCCGCCATAATAATAAATTAAGGCAAATATTTCGCTTCAAGTTTCCTCATTTCACGGCAAAAGTCAACGGCCAAAAACACATCTCGGCTATCTACTAATATATTTCCGGACTTTGTAATCTTGACACTTCTTCAATTCAGCCGATATAAAAAGGTATGTCCGAAAAATTTCAGCCGATCAAATTCCCCCGGGATGAACAGGCTCATAACCATGTTATTGAATGGTGGTATTTCAATGGGCACTTGATGGACGGCAAAGGCAACCGCTACGCTTTCATGAACTGCCTGTTCCGGGCCGATGCCAAAAAAGTGAAAATCCCTTTCTTCAGCCGCATACCCGTTAAAATCCTTTACTTTTACCATGCCGTTCTTTCCGATCTGAAACGCCGAAAATTCTTCCCCTCCGTCGATGAAATCAGCGTTGTTTCACAGGACAGTTTTTCCAAGCCGCTGCTTTTCATCAACCACACCACCCCGATCGTTATTAATGGCTATACCAACCGCGTTCTGGAGGAAACTGCGCCTTTTAAATATCACCTCAAGGATGAAAATCTGGATCTGCAGATGACTGCCACCAAAAAGCCTCTCCTGGAAGGGGGCAACGGCTACATCGATGTGCATTCCAAGAAAAGCTATTACTATTCCCTGACCAGTTTAAAAACCGCAGGGAAAATCAGAATCAAAGGGAAATGGATCAAGATTTCCGGTCAATCCTGGATGGATCATCAATGGGCCAATACCAAATACACGCAGGACAAATGGACCTGGTTTTCCATACAGCTCAGTGGCGGGCGGGAGCTGGTCTGTTATGAATATGACGATGGAAAGGTCAAATCCCGCCTGGCCGGCATCAGTCATGCCGATGGCAAAACCGAGCATTTTGACCGGGTGCAGCTGAAACCCCTCGGCAGGACCTGGACCAGCCCCAAAACCAATGCCACCTATCCTCTGGACTGGAATATTCGTATTCCCGGCAAGGCAATTGATTTGACCGTCAAGCCACTGATCAATACCCAGGAATTGATTTTCGGCACTATCAACTACTGGGAGGGACCGCTGGCCGTCAGCGGCATCTTTGAGGGGAAAAAGGTCAGCGGACAGGGATTTATGGAACTGGTCGGTTATCCTTCCAATTATGACAATATCCAATATGCCCGCGACCAGCTGATGAAACTGGCAGGAGGAATCTTTATGTTCACTAAAAAGAAATTTCGCAACCGGAAGTGATTTTTTATTTTTTGGTGACCGCCTTAAATCTCCATAATTTTTCTGTACCTGCTTTGATGCCTATCCGGGGAGTACGGTCGATTTTAAAGGTTGCCGCGCTGTCATCAACATAAAATTCTGCTGAATTGCAGATATTGATACCGTTATGCTCTTTGGTTATGCCAAAATAATTGCATAATTTGCCCGGCCCGTCATAATGTTTGCCCGTTTCCGGATCGATCACCCCGCGTATCAGCACCGCCGCCGGAAAGCCCTCCTTTTCCGTAATGAAATTGAGGCAATAATACATCCCGTAAATGAAATAGACATAAGCAAACCCCGCCTGCCCGAACATGATGCTGTTGCGGGGGGTTTTTCCCCGCGCGGCATGACAGGCGGGGTCGTCGGTTCCTATATAGGCCTCAGTTTCAGTGATGATTCCGCGTCTGTCTCCAAAAACAATCTGTTTCCCAATCAGATCCTTGGCCACCTGCAGCGTCGGTCTGTCGAAAAAAAGTTTGGTTAGAGGCAACGAAATATTCTTTAAATGGTCGGAGTGGCGGGACTCGAACCCACGACCTCGTCGTCCCGAACGACGCGCGCTACCAACTGCGCTACACCCCGACGTCCAAAAACTTGGCGAGTGAATTCTACTACCTGTCACCGATTTGGGCAAACCGGATATTGATAATTCGGGCGATGGAAAAGAAAGCAAATTTATTTGTAAGAAAAGAACTAGTGGAGTAGTACTAAAAAGCAGAGGTTTGGAGGTTTTATTTAATGGTATTAAACGACCATGAAATTATTCGACTGGGTCAAAAAGAGAAAGCTGCTCTTGGGCTTTGTTATCATCGTCTTGGCTGTGCTGATTTACTGGTTTTTCTTTACCGGCAGTGCCAAGGCCAGCGTCACTAAATATGTGATGGGGACGGTTGCGACCGGATCTATTATTTCTTCCGTTTCCGGCAGCGGGAATATGATTGCCGAATCCCAGGTGGACATTAAGCCCCAGGCTTCGGGAAAAATAATTTCCCTGAAGATCAAGGAAGGGGACAGCGTCAAATCCGGCCAGGTTTTGGCCGTCATCGATAACAGCGACGCACTGACCAGTGTTAAAAACGCCGAGATTTCTTTGCAATCGGCCCAATTGAGCCTGGATAAAATCAAAAAACCCGCCACAGATCTCAATCTGACCCAGGCCAGGGATCAGTACAATCAGGCCGTGCGCGACCTGGCTACTTTGACCAAACCTGCCGAGCAGATCGACATGGATAAGGCGGTCAACGCAGTCCAGGATGCCACCCGCAAACTGGACCAGGCCAAAAGCGATTATCAGAGCCAGAGCATCAGCGGTGAACAGGCTCTGGAAACAGCTTATAATGATGCCTATAATGCCGTATTCAATACCGTGACCAGTCTGCACAAATACACCGATGATATGGTCGACATTTACGACGATAAAAGCATCGATAATGGTGACTACCTTTATGCCATCGAATATCAGCTGGGGCTGGGCAATATACAAGTTTTCAATTTTAAAACCAATCTGGCCACCGCCCAGCAACTTTTGTTGAAGAGCAATTATCAGACCATTAGCAAGCCGAACGACAAAACCCTGATCAAGCAGCAGCTGACGGACGCCCGGACTTTGGCCCAGTCGATCTACACGGCCCTGGGATCGGCCAGGATCCTGATCAAAGACCTGGAAACCCTGGAATTAAAACAGTTTATCTGGGGACCGCTGATCGATAAAATGAATCCGATCATCGATCAGGATATCGTGGAAGTCAGCAATTACCTTGATACACTGGACAGCTCTTCCAGAAACCTCGACCTGGCCATCGTCAATACCCCCAAGGATCTGCAGGCGGCTCAGGATGCGGTAACGGCGGCCACGGCCAATCTGCAGGAACAGCAGGACACTCTGGATAAATTGAAAAAGGGCGCCACTCCGGAAGACATCGCCAGCGCCCAGGAAAAAGTACAGGAAACGCTTTTGTCCTACCAGAATTTGCAGAACCCGGACAACAGTATCGATGTGGCCAATGCGCAGTTGAATGTCACGCAACAGGAAAACAATCTGGCCAGCGCCAGGAAGAACCTGGATGATTATTCAATTAAGGCTCCTTTTGACGGCAAAATCTCCACCTTGGACATCCGTTTAGGTGATACCGTCTCCTCCGGCACTACCGTTGCTACGATCATTTCCACTCAATATCAGGCTGAGGTATCCCTGAATGAAGTTGACGTGCCCAAGGCTAAAATCGGCAATAAGGTAACTATCACCCTCGATGCTTTTCCCGATGATACTTTTACCGGCAAAGTCGTTTCCATTGATGCGGTGGGCACCACCAGTCAGGGAGTGGTGAACTATAATGCCAAGATTACCTTCGACAACATCATTGACGGCATCAAGCCCGGCATGACGGTCAGCGCCAACATCATCACCTCGGTGCTGCAGGACATTCTGCTGGTACCCAGCGGCGCCGTCAAAACCAGTAACGGCAGCAGTTATGTGGAATATTTTGATCCCCTGCCTGCCACCTATGATGAGACCACCTCCACCCTGAGTACTGCGGATAGTCCTAAAACCAAAGACGTTGTCGTTGGGTCGAGCGACGATACCAATACTGAAATTACATCCGGCGTGGCGGAAGGGGACATCGTGGTCGTTCAGACCATCAGTACCTCCGCCAGCAGTGCCGCCAGCAGAACAGCCACTTCCAGCAGCGCCCTGCGCATACCCGGCATCACCGGCGGGGGAGGCTTTGCCGGCCGGCCGGGCGGCTGATCAACCTCGAAAACAATGATAGAACTAAAAAATATTGATAAGACCTATTTTAACGAAGGCGGGGATACCCCCGTTCTGAAGAAAATTTCCTTTACGATCAAAACCGGTGAATTTGTGGCCATCATGGGTCCTTCCGGATCCGGAAAATCCACCCTGATGCACATCATCGGGGCTCTGGACAAACCAACCAACGGGCAATATCTCCTGGACGGCAAGGACATGTCTAAATTGTCTGATGACGAATTGTCGGAAATCCGGCGCAACAAGATTGGCTTTGTTTTTCAATCCTTCAACCTTTTGCCGCGCGCCACGGTTTTGCGCAATGTAATGCTGCCGCTGGTTTATGCGGAAACGCCGCATCATCTGCGTCAGCAGAAAATCCGCGAGGCACTGGAAGCGGCCGGTATGCCGGAGGAAAGGTGGCATCATCTCTCCAACCAGATTTCCGGAGGGCAGATGCAAAGGGTGGCTATAGCCCGTGCCCTGGTCAATGATCCGGCCATCATTCTGGCCGATGAGCCGACCGGCAACCTGGACTCCAAAACCGGCGAAATAGTGCTGGGAACTTTTCAAAAACTCAATGAGGAAAAAGGGCACACCATCCTGCTGATCACCCACGAGTTATATGTGGCCGAACACGCCGGCAGAATTATTCATATCCGGGATGGCGAGGTTTTCGAGGACAAGGTGGATCACAACCGGCGTTTAATACAATTATAAAATGCTTTTAAGAGACCTTATCTACGAAGTAAATTCGGCCGTCACGGTCAATAAAGCCCGTTCCGGACTGACTATTTTGGGTATTGTCATCGGTATCAGCTCGGTCATCGCCATGGTGTCCATCGGTCAGGGCGCTCAGAATTCCATCCAAACCAGCATACAGTCGATCGGGGCCAATTTAATTCTGATCATGCCGGGGGCGCAGCGAACGGGACAGGTCAGCGCCGGCCAGGGGTCGGCTCAGTCACTGACTTTGAAAGACGTAGACGCCTTAGCCGGTATTTCCACGATTCAGGCCATTTCCCCGGAGGTTTCCCGCCGCTATCAGGTTACGGCCAGGGGCAATAATACCAATACACAGGTTGTGGCTTCCACCACGGCTTATCCCGAAGTCCGTAATGTTACGGTCGACACCGGGACTTTCTTTTCCGATGCCCAGAACCGCAGTAAAGCCAAAGTTGCCGTAATCGGTCCCACTGTCCGGGATGATTTATTTGGCACGGATGCCAATCCTATCGGTGCCACCATCCGCATCAATAAACTCGATTTCAAGGTAATCGGCATGACCAAATCCAAGGGCGGCAGCGGTTTCAGCAACCAGGATGATGTTATTTATGTCCCGCTCAATACGGCCATGCTTTATCTTTCCAATTCCAAATACTTGAGCACCATTGCCGTGGAGGCGAAAAGCGCTGACGTCATTACCAGCACACAGCAGGACATCACTTCCGCACTGCTGACCAGCCATAAAATCAGCGATTCCACGCTGGCCGATTTCAGCACCTTGAACCAGGCCGATATCGTTGCTACCGCTTCCTCCGTTACCGGCACTTTTACTATATTATTGGCGGCCATCGCCAGTATTTCCCTTTTGGTGGGCGGCATCGGCATTATGAACATGATGCTGACCACCGTCACCGAAAGAACCAGGGAAATCGGTCTGCGTAAATCCATTGGCGCCAAGAATTCGGATATCAGCACCCAATTTCTGATGGAATCGGTTTTGCTGACCTTCCTGGGCGGCGCCATCGGCATTGTTTTGGGCTGGCTGATTGCCAATGTAGTCAGCTATTTTCTGAATATCGCCACCAGCGTCGATTTATCGGCAGTTCTGCTGGCTTTCGGCGTATCTGCGGGCATCGGTATAGTTTTCGGCTATTATCCCGCCAGGAGTGCCTCACATCTCAATCCCATTGAGGCTCTAAGACATGATTAATTAATATTATTTAATAATAAATCATCATGAAAAAACCGCATTACATTTATATCGTCATCATCGGCATTCTCCTGGTAGGGGCAGCCTTTTATGGCGGTATGCAGTATCAGAATATGAGTTCCGGGAGCAACAGTAATTTCCGCCGGGGACAGGGTTTGACCGGCGCCAACAGTAACAGCCGGGCGGGCGGCAATTTTACCACCGGGCAAATTGTTTCCAGCGATGCCCAGAGTCTGACGGTGCAGCTGGCCAATGGCAGCACCAAAATAGTTTTCTATACCGACAAAACCCCCATGGCCAAGCAAACGCCGGCCACAGTTGCCGATTTGAAAACTGGGGAGACCGTGATGATCGGCACCACCACCAATCCCGATGGCAGTGTTACAGCCAGGACTATTCAGATAGGACAAATTCTCGCTGCCGGCAGACCAGGTGGAGCGCCGGGCACCCCTGCACCGGCTAATGGCAATCCTGCTACAGCCACCGCCCCAGGTGCCAACAATACACAGCCGGCTGGCCAAAACACCGCACCGGCCAATGCGCAGATCAATGCCGGCTCACCGGCTACCGGCAATGCCGGCGCTCCAGGCAACATGCCCCCTCCACCGGGCGCCTAAAGTAAGACCTTTTTGAATTTTCCAATTTTTGTTTCAGTAAACTGCAGGCCTTCGGCCTGCAGTTTTAGCATTTTCCCCGCGGCTCTGCCGCGGTTATATCCTCCCAAATTGCCGTCCGCGCGGATCACGCGGTGGCAGGGCACTGCCGGATCATGATTGGCGCGCATGATGGCGCCTACCGCGCGCGCAGCGCGCGGTTTCCCCGCCCGCCTGGCCACTTCCCCATAACTCATCACCCCGCCCGCCGGAATGGCTTTGACAACTGCCAACACATTTTCACGAAAAAGATGCTTCATGTAATATAGAATAATCACAAAGAACCAATACCCGTCCGATCTGCAGTCGCTTATTCAGGCTTCTTGTATTGCGAAAGGCCGAGAATATTGCCTTCCGAATCTTTAAACCATGCCAGATAGCCCATAGAGCCACCCTCACCAAGCGGTATTTTACCGCGAACTACGGCTCCACCGTTTGCAACTATTTGTTCTAGTGTTTCATCAATATTTTTCACATCTACATAAAACATCGGGTAAGGCATCTGTGAATCACGTTTGCTTGAACCGCCGTTGATAAAGCCCGGCTCACGCGGTTGCATCTTTTCGTCTATCGGCCCTGTTTGCCAGCTGGTATAGCCAAGCTGCTCCCATTCAAAAGGCTTCCAGCCAAAAACTGTCTCATAAAATGCTTTTGCCCGCTCCTTGTTGTCCCAGGGAAATTCAAAATGTGTAACTTTGTTCATGGATATGATAGAAAAATTAGATGCAACTATCTTGCAAATGACACTTTACCTCTTTTACCCGAAAAGTAGTAATTCTTTTAATTAAGTCATAAGGAATCGGCTGATATAGCAGAAATTGAATCGTTCCTTTGAAATTTTGTAATCGGCTAACTCTCTCTTGAAAGCGATTATCGGCGATGAAGTCGGAAAAAAACTAATATGCTTTTTGAAGGCAGCGAAGTGTACCAAGTGCACCCCGTCAAGATCAAAAGTCGGGATGCCGTAACTGATCATTTCTACTGCCCGGGGCGCGTTTTTTTGGATCACTTGCCGTATTTTCTCCAAATTAAGCTGAACTTCTTTTGGAAAAGTCTTGATATAAGTAGTGATGGATGGATACGATGATTTCATACTCTCGAAATCTATCAGTCGTTCATAATGGTCGGAGTGGCGGGATTCGAACCCACGACCTCATGCACCCCATGCATGCGCGCTACCAACTGCGCCACACCCCGACATTTTGATCTTTTCCGGAAAAACTGGAACTACGGAAATACGGCGCATTAATAATAGATATATTTGGGCCGATTTCAAGCCGGAAATTTTACCGCGCTCTTCAGACTTGCCGCAAAATTCTTGTCGAACATAAAATAATGGCCTATATTTGCCATAAATATACCTTAACAAAAACACATGAAAAAATACCTAGTACTGGCCCTGCTGCTTTTTACCATCGGGGGCTACACCGCTCAGGCTGACATCCTGCCGCCGGGACAGAAACCGGTCCAGGTCTGCGCCTATTTTGACAACACCGCTTCCATGCTGGATACCTTGGCAGTTTGGGGCTATGAAATCGCGCCATCGGGGCAAAAGGTTGATTTGTCCGAATTTATTTCCAATGAATGTTTCACCACTTCTTATAAATTCAACCGCTATTTCGTATATGGCACGACAGCCGAACATGCGGCCCAGGTGAAACCGGATTCCTATGATCCCAGCACCGATCCCCAAGCCTATACCACCAATATCCAGCCCGTGCTGGGCACCCTCTACGTTCCGTCGGATAGCACGCTCACCCGCGCCGAGAATGAATATAAAATAGTTAAACTGGACACGGCGGCCGGTCATCTGATCATTGAGCCCGTCCTGACCAAGAAATATTACGGCACCAGCGAGACTCCCACCGTGGTTCAGGGGACTGTCACTTCGCTTACCGGCACCGACAATCCGCCCATCACCGGCGACATGCTTTTCAGCGACGTGGATGCCAACAGCCCTTACTATGCCGCTCTGAAATATTTAAAGGACAATAAAATCATTTCAGGCTATCCCGATGGCAGTTTCAAACCCGATAAAACCATTAACCGCGCAGAGTTTATCAAGATTGTCGCTGGCAGCCAGGCTACCTCGGATGATCTTTCCAACTGTGAGGCCCACTACACCAAACAGGGGGATTATATGATCAAACTGTTTACCGACGTGACTTTCGCCATGGTTGGTGGCAATGCACCGGACTGGTTTTTTGACTATGTCTGCCTCGGTAAATTAAATGGTCTCATCGTCGGCTATCCCGACGGTTCATTCCGGCCGACCAATGATATTAATTTTGTGGAGGCGGCCAAGATAATCGTAGAAGCCAACAGTCCCACTACCGGCACCACGGATCCCTGGTTCAAAAAATATGTGGACTTTCTGGCCGGCAAAAACGCCATTCCCACCTCCATCACTGCTTTTGACCAGAAAGTGACCCGCGGCGAAATGGCCGAAATAATGTATCGCCTGCGAGACAAGGTCACCAATCTGCCTTCCCAGGCCTATAGCGATCTGAAATAAGCACAAAGGACTATGGGCTATCTGCAGCTTTTTATTAAAGCCCTGCTCACGACTGTCCTGATTGAATGCTTTATAGCGGCCGCCCTGCGTAAATACGCCGGGCGGCCGCTTTCCCTGAACATGTCCTACCGCCATTTGCTGGTTACCGTAGCTCTGGCCTCCTGCCTGACCCTGCCCTATGTCTGGTTTGTTTTTCCGCAATTATTCCCATCCCGCGTTATTTTTGGAATGGTGTCCGAAATGTTTGCTCTGCTGGTGGAAGCAATCTGGTACTGGCTGGCCTTACGAATATCCTTCAAAAAAGCCTTCTTGCTGTCCTTTTTTACCAATCTGGGATCATTTCTGATTGGTCTGCTGATGATTTCCTGAATCTGCTCTGCCGCCCTATGTATAGAGCTATTTTCATAACCTCACGGGACTTGACAAAAAGAGATGAAAATGGGAAAATCACATCTCGGATTAAATTTAATCCGGTCGATGATGGCTTTTGAATAACCTTCAAGTGGCAATCATCAAAGCTCTTTGAAAGCCAGAGTCAAGTATCCGGGAGATGCTCCCTGTCCATTATTCGTGGATAGTAAGCATCTCCCAGAGTCTACAACAGACATTCACCAGGGAATGCGTGGAGAAAAGGTCATGAAATCGAACGTTATCGTCACCGGCAGTCTTATGCTCTTCGTTCTCGGCACGCTGGCGGGCTGCGGCGGCAACGTCCTGATTGGGGAAGGGGACTCCAACGCAACCTGTGGTCTCGCGCCTCAAAGCACCATCAAGGTGCTGGGCGAACAGGCCGACGCAGAAGTACTGGCCATCAGTCTGGAACAGGACTGCATGGACAAGTACCAGCAGCACGTACAGGCGCTGATCAGCCAGGGCTCTTGCGACGAAGTCTCCTGTCCGCAGCAGATCAAGGGGGAGGCCAACACCTGTAGCTACAATTACGCCATGGCCATCAACAAGCCAACGGAGTCACGCTGTGGTGCGCAGGTTTTGCTCGTCCCCAAGGGCGTCGCTCCGGAGGAGTACATCATGAACTTTTCCCAGGAAGATACCGACGGGGACGGCGTAAGCAACTTCGATGAATACAAAGGTCACTCCGATCCCTGCGTCGAGAACTCCCTGGACAGCTGTAAGTCCGACGGCGACATGGACTACGACAACGACGGCCTCCCCAACGCCACCGACCCCGCCCCGACCTGTCCCGGGTCATCTGAATCCCCCTGCATCTAGACCTTGACTTGGTTTAACTAGCGCTGATCACTTTATCTTAGGCTTATTGCCGTAAGGGAAAAGACCGATTGGCGCTTTTCCCATGCTTAAAACTTTATCAGGAACAACTAAACATGGTACAATAATAAGAAATCTGAATGTTTTAAAACCATGCCAGAAATAATCAACCTCCTTAAAAAAGCCAGCATCAGCATGCTACTGGACAGCTACGATGCCATCTTCTCCGATTTTGATCCGCGTCCCTATCCCGAACGCGCCCTTTCCGACGATTTTCTGATCGAAGCCCGCAAGGCCATCAGGGAATCTAAAAGCGGCCTTTTCGAGTTGCATTTACTGATACCCAAGCACCTGCATAATCCCCATGAGGAAGTTGTGATCAAGGAACGCATGCATCAGCATTTTCATCAGTCGGAACACCTTCTGCAGCAGCAGCAAAAAGGAGTGATCAAAACGGGCCTGGCCCTCACCGGTATAGGAATGCTTATGATGCTGCTCGGTTCGATGCTCAGTCTGATGGCCCAGAAGGAATACATTTTCAACCTGCTCCGCGTCATCGTGGAGCCCGGCGGCTGGTTTACGGTCTGGTACGGACTGGATCAGATATTCTACGTGTCCCGGCAGCCCAAAGCCGATCTGGATTTCTACCGCAAAATGACCAAGGCGGAAATCCACTTTGATCCATACTAAGTTTATTTTTGGTGCGCGAGAGAGGACTTGAACCTCCATGATCTTGCGATCACTACCTCCTGAAGGTAGCGCGTCTGCCAGTTTCGCCACTCGCGCGCAGAGGGATTATAGTATTTCCCCAAACTAAATCAAACCTTTTTGCAGTGCCGGGCGATTAAGCTATTTCAGAGCCGCACATACTTTTTTACCTTGATGCCATATTGCAGGCTGAATTTTTCCAGTGAGACATTGTCGATCACGATCTCCGCTGTTGCTCCCGTATAATCGTATTTGGACGCCAGGGCATATTTTTCCAGAACGGTACCGGCTAATTTCATTTTGGCCTCTTCCAGATCTCCGCCGGTCCAGATAATAATCCTCTTGCCCTGGGCCGCATATCTTTCCAGTATCGCCACCGCTTCGGCATTGAGACTTCCATCGCGCATCATCAGGGTGTCATCCAGATCGCAATAAACTCCATCAATATTGCACCTCATCTTTTCCGGCAGATTGGGCCGGGAATTAACGATAAAATCGACTACCTGCTCATCGGAAGCCAGATCCTTTATGGCAAATTGTTTTCTGGCCTCCGCGATGATCGATTGATAGGTTTCACCCTTTTGCTCGATCACGTAAGGCTTCAAATCGTGTCTGAGACGCCCCATTAAGCGAGTATTCAAAACCATAATCAGTCCCGCTATGGCCGGGTCAATCATTTCTTCCTTTTCTTCCGCAACAACCAAATCCTTCTTGAACTCCGCCGCTTCAACATTAAATTCATTTAATAATTTTATTATTTCCACAACTTCAGGTAAAAGCTCCTTACAGACCTTCACGCGCGGGCTGTCCACCAGATTGGCTTTCAATTCCTGCTTCAGCTCCGACCAGCCGTCCGATACCACCACCATTTTCATGGTTGGATCGGCCCGCATCATATCAACCGCTTGCTGTATCAGCTTCTGATCTTGCGGAAAAAGAACAATGATCTCGCCCAACGCTGGTTCACTTTTCTGCCACAACATCGGCAATACCATGCCCAGAGCCGCCCCAATTGCACCTGGAGCAATTATCCGCAAACCTGAATCTTTTAATTCCTTTTTTTCCATAATGATAAAATTTTAGAGATTAGTATACAATAATTAGGTTGGGAGGTCAAGGCTAGGGTAAAGTAATTCCTCAACCTCCCAAATACCCGTCGCGCTTTTAATAATCGTCATTGCGGGACGGCACTTTCTTCAGTAATCGACCTGCTTCATTTATTTCATACTTATCCCGCCAGTCTTTTTTCCAGCCGGCCCGTCCGTGATAGTAATTTCCAGTTTTGAACCCCTGTAATTGGGGCAGGGTGTCATCTATTACGGTCTCCAGGATTTTTCCGCGGTACTTTTCCTTGGACTGAACGGGCAGAAATTTGGCGTCCAATCCCAGCTGTACCAGCTTTTCCGTCTGTTTCTCCGGATCGCCTCCGGTAAAAACAATCACCCGCCGGCCGGCAGCGGCCAGAGCCTCCATCAGGCTCAGAACATTTGACGACAAAGCCTCTTCCAGCACCAGTGTCCCGTCCACATCCACCATCACCGCATCCACCAGTTCTTTGGCTGACTCCACCTGGGCCAGGTTGCCCATCAGAGTGAGTCTGTCCAGTCCCTCCTTCTCAAAGCGCTGTCTCACCACGACATCAGCTTCCTCCGCCGAAATATCGCCGGGAACAAGTTTGGCCAGCAGGGCCGCCAGTTTTTCAGGTTCCAAAGCATGGAGCGCGCTGTATTCCTTATATTTATTGTTCGGATCCACATATTTTTTAATCAGGGCCAGCAGTACCGGTCTGGGCGACGTTGAAGTGCAAAACAGGGCCATCTCACTGTCCTCCTTATCTCCGTTGATAATTCTGACAAACTTTTCATTTTCCAGAGAGGCTGGTTTATAAGCCCATTTCCCATCCAGATCATCCGGAACGATCTGATCGATATTGTAAGTCAAAAGCGGCCCCACTATCCTGTGCATGCAACCGGCCGAGCTGTTCTTGACCGAGCGGGCTACCGCTTCGTCAATCAACCGGGTGCAACTGGGTTGAATTGATGCGGAGCATAGTAAACTATCGGCTTGTTCCTCCCCCCGTCCGTAATGCTCAAAGACGTGGCAGAGCGAATGGCTCCAGCTTTGAAAGCCACGACTGCTCCAGTCCGAATCTTTTTCGGAGATAAAAAGATCGGCAATCTTCGCCATCAGACGATCATAATTTCCCCGTTCGAAAGCACTGTAACCCAGTCTGTAGATCAAATTCTCGGCCGCATCGGCCCCTTCCCGGTAACGGTCGGACATTTCCCTGCCGGAGCGTCGGGACAATTCCACCATCAACCCGTAATAATCGGGTTTTCCGCCCTCCGGGAAATATTTGTCCAGCAGCTTTTGTTCATCCTCCCTTTCCTGCTTGTCCCGGGGATTCAATTCCGTCTCCCTGTCCTTTACCGGCAAATTTTCACTTGCCTCCGGTTGCAGGGTTTCCCCGGGTTCACTGCCGGTTTCTAAATCTTTTGATTTATCGTTGATGTTTTTCCAATTGTCTGTTGCTTTGGGATCCATAAATTTTGGGGTTAATTGATAGTGCCTCAAGCCTATGCCGGAGGCTGCAGGAAAGCAAAAAACGGCACAATATACCAACGGGTCAAATCCATGGCAGAAGCAGGCGCAATAGCCCGACTGTCATAACACTTTGACAACAGCTTTGAAAAAGTAGAACATGGCATAGCTCAATTATTCATCATCAATCGATATGTTGCCACAAATATTGAAAAACCTGGGTCTGGATGAAAGGGAGATCCGGATATTTCTCCAGGCCGCCCATCAAAAACTGGCGCCGGTCAGCCAGATAGCAAAGAAAGCAGGTCTCAAGCGCACCACCTGCTATCAAATCATCGAAAACCTGGTGAAGAGGAAATTTATCAAGCGTTATATCCAGCACGGCATCAAATATTATGCCGCCGCCACGCCGGAAGAGCTGCAGCAGCTGCTGTCCAAGATGGTCGCGCCGTTCGATGAGGCCAGGGGATTACTGACCGATACTGCCGAACTGAAAAAATTCTACAATATTGGCCGGAACGACACCCAGATTGCCTTTTATGAAGGTTATGAGGAAATCAAGCTGGCCTACGATAAAATTCTGGATCAGGGCGACGGCGAAATATACTCATTGCTGCGCAAGGAAGATTCCAGCGCTCACCCGCTAAAAAAATACTGGGAAAAATATCTGCGCAGGCGCCTGGAGCAGGGGAAAAAAAGCTATTCCATGGTCCCGGCGGAACCCCAGTCCAAAACCTATTTAAAAGACAGCACTCGCGAAAATCGCCGGACACTCAGCATCCGCAGTCAGGATTTGCCGATTACGGGAGACCTCAAGGTCTGCGGCGACTTAATCGCCCTAATTTCCCAGAATGAGGGTCGCATCTTTGGCCTGACCATAGAGAACCCCGAAACTGCCGCCATGTTCAAAGGCATGCTCAAAATACTCTGGAAACATTTTTCCAAAGCTAAAAAGAGCTGAAATTCGTGAGATTTTCTGGTGGGCGTGCACGGACTCGAACCGTGGACCTCTGTCGTGTGAGGACAGCGCTCTACCAACTGAGCTACACGCCCGAAAAAGTAAAATTGGTGGG